>Ga0307376_10000119_pt1 | contig 116065 bp, 112 predicted proteins | sample TR2MG_FD_202536 | JGI IMG/M metagenome (GOLD analysis project Ga0307376, IMG submission 202536) | Soil microbial communities from Risofladan, Vaasa, Finland - TR-2 | ecosystem: Environmental > Terrestrial > Soil > Coastal area > Acid sulfate soil | place: Finland: Risofladan, Vaasa...
TTTACCCCAGTGCATAAGAGACTTTCACTCTCTGGACTTTCTTTCAAATACATAAAAGAACTTTTTACTATATTTACCATTCAAGGCGCACACATCAATCTGGTCTCCGGCAAATGCGGATTCCAGATAATGCTCATCTAACAGCGAATAAAATGTTTGAACCGTATTAGGTCCTTTCAGTGAACTACAGCTGATTTCCAACAATATCCCTGGTTGGATATATGCAGGATACTTAATAACATTTGGGTAGTGTATTGCTACTTGAGCCGGGTCGGCATCACTTGATTCTGGTTTGATGTAATTTAATGATATGTCAACTAATCCTTTTTCTTTTAGTCTTGCTTCTAATTCAGGGGAAAATTTCTCTGAAATATATTTGCCTGTTTTCTTTCTTAATGTTTTCATTCCATTTCTTGTTAACTTGCCTTCAACTCCCAGAAATGTTCCATCTAAGGTTAAATCAATATCTTCCGAGACCTGTGTGTAAGCATTTATTTTAGTTTGCTTTGGTATGTTGTACCATTCGTTGCTCATTAGTTTTTATTATTGCTGGTTAGTATTTAAAGCTTGTCGCATAATTATCCTTACCCATTCGGGGGCCAGGCGTATGTCGTGCTCTAATCTATGCTTTTCTTCTTTTTTAAGATGTTCTAATATTATTATTTTTTCATCTTCTGCTATGTTATCCTTCCCAATTTCTTTTAGTGCCTGTATAACCAAGCTACTTATTTTCCCTATGGCAGCTAAGTTTTTTGGGCTCGTTTTTTTGAATATAATTTTACGCTTTCCCAAATTAATTTTTCGTGCAGCACCATCGGTTAAGTAGACAACATTCATTGGGATTTGTGTTGATAAACCTAAAGCGTTTAATGCCAATACTCCGGTTGGAACAATTCGTGCTTTATCTCTTTTGGCAATAGCTTTTGCAATGGCTTCAGTTCCCGGTTTAATCGGACCTAAAATAGGGTCCTTTTCCAACCGGGCATAAATACCACGGGCAACACGGGTAATATCCCCTCTCTCTACAAGTCGTTCCAAAGCTTTTGAAATGGCCTTGGAATTTCCAAATCGCAAAAAATCTTCCATAAAAAATAGCGAGCCCCCCTTCGCTTTTTTTATTTTTGTTAATATTTGTATTTCAGTGCTTTCAATCATATTTATATTTATTTATTGTCGCTAATTTAGTATATATTTGCGACATAAAACAGCTTTATTGTATTATTCGTCTCAGAATAAATATAAGATTATGGCCTTATAATAATAGCTATTGTTTGTCATTTTCAATATTATTAAGTCCATCAATTATAAGGCTATAACCTTATATTATCTCTGAATTATTCACTATCATTGTTACCAATCCGCATTTAAATATTTCTTTAACTGCCCTGCATTAAGCACCTCATAAGCCAGCATTTTCTTCTGTTGCAATGGAGCAATATTTTTCCCCACACCATCATCCAGAACAGGATCGTAGCCCACTTCCAGCAACTCATCGATCTTTTTCTTAAAGCTTTCTATCTCTTTCAGTTGTTTGTAAATTTTATCTTTTTCGTTTTGTGCTTTGGCAGTATCATCGTTGGCCAGGTCGCTTTGACGGTTTATTAATGAACGTTCCCTGTTTTCAATATATACTGATCGGATTCTCAGCAGTTTATCACGACTCCACTTGTAGATGATGATGTAGCAGTCAAATCCCTGCTCCGGACCGCTGGTAAGGTGCCAGATAAAAGGAGTTTTAGGTAAGTACATAAATAAGTTTAAATGGTCTGAGAGAGCCTTGAAGAAATGATGATTTAAATAATCATTCAGCTCCCTCCCCAGCACACTATCGAATGAAGAATACTGTGCCATGCTGAAGCCTTTCTCCATAAATTTCTCCTCTACACGATCCAGCAGTAGCTTTTCTCCGGCATTGGGTACCAGTGGGATAATACCATCCTCATCTTCCATTAATATTTCACGCAGCATATCGGCCAGAAACTCCATGGCCAGGTCGTTCATGCGTTGCTTCGGAATGACATTACTCTCTTTGAACCAATACCAGACATTAATAGGATTTACCTTATGGCGGATACAAAACTCCTCTAAATCGTTATTGCTTTGATACAGGTTTGGGAATTCTTGCTCAATACTTTCTTTTTCAGATAGGGAGAATTCTTTCTCCGGCAGGCTTTCTATAAATTCTCTGATATTATCCAGGGGGAACTCTTTGGCTGCTTCCGGATCACTTATATATGCTTGTCTGGCAGTCTTTGAAACGGGTAGGGCACCAATATTTTCACCTTCTTTTGCCAGTACCATTGCTTTATCTGCATCGGTAAAGTCATAAATTTCAAAGATTTTTTCGTTGATGATTGCTTCGCTAATTATTATTTGGGAAAGTAAATAGTTCTCATAATTAATAAATTCCTTAATTGATTTTTTGATATCAGAAATTATATTGCCTCTAATTATCTGTAATGGCTTAAACTCTTTTTCAATTATACTGAAGCTGTTAAGATATTTCTTAATTTTAATCGACTTATTTGATAGTAGCGAAACTTCCATTTCAATTGAATTAGAAGGCTCAACAAATGGCACTCTTTTTATATCTCCTATTTGAGTTTCAACTGTAGAATTTAGACAATTTACAATATAGAATGTCAATTTAGAATTAAGGACAGCAATAACATAATTAAGATCCCATTTTTGCTTATTGTCTTGTAGAAAAATACAAGAACCCTTTTTATCAAAAATTTGGTTTTCAGGTAACATTCTGAAGGAAACTCCTTTTGAGGATGTAGCAGAATATGTAATCCCTGGTCTAAAATAGTAAGCTTTATTATCTGTAGTTGCTAATAGCTCACCCTCATTAAAATAGTTTACTGTTAACCAATTATTACCAAACCATTTATTATAATCCCCTCCCTTTTGATAGGGAACCCACTGCTTACCATCAGTTATATTGTTATATGACAAATTATCCGGATTAACTTCCCAATAAAAGCGTAAGTGTTTCAGATTATTCCCTGTCATTAGACCAGTAGCAAGCTTAAAATAATCCTCAAATAATTTATACCTAAACTTCTCCCTAAACTCATCACTTATCCAATAAATAAATGGCCACGATTTAATGATTTTTAATTTGGATTGTTCCAGTTCGTAAACTCTTTCGTTTTTATTGCCCTCAATATGATCTGAAAGTGCCTGTAAGAACTTTTCCTTTTTATATTTTTCCTGCAAGTTGGTAGTCAGATTAAAATATAGTCCTTTAGTCTCAGTAATATCCTTGCTGAGAACATAGAAAGTGGCATCCAATAATATTCCCGGTCCAAACAGGTTCACCCTGTCTAAACCCAAATCAACCATCACATCGATATGCGATTTCTCAATTATATATTTACGCACATCCTCAAAAGTTTTAATAAACATAAATGTATGAGGATGAATCAGACCCACTTTTCCCTTATCATTGGTCAGCTCAAAACAACGCTTGATAAAGCTGGCATAAAGGTTAGTGTTAAATTTGTATGGTTTCTTATAGTTGGCTTCTATAAACTCCTTAAGATCAGGGCCAAAATCAGAGCTATCGGTGTAGGGCGGGTTTGCTGTTACAACATCATACCGGTTAGTTAATAGCTTTAAATAGGTAATCGCATCTTTGGTTTTATCGGTTAAGAACGAGCTGCCCTGTTGCTTTGCATACCGGTTCACTGCCGTTTCCAGGTTGCTGAAGAATTGTTTCTCAAAAGATTCGAGTTGAGTGATCTCTGCACTAAGAAACAGGTCGGTTTCACCCCTGTTCTGCAGGTCGTATAAGCTTTCCACCCGTTTTTTAACCTTCTCACCAATTTTAACGAGCGAACCAAACTTACAGGCTTTTTGCAAATCGGTCCAGACATCCACAATAATTGACTTTTGCTGTGTATCTAACGTTTCGTTGGCCTCAAAAATATGTTGCACCTCCTCATAATCAGGCAAATAAAAGTCGGATGATACCAGGTTGAAATTCAAAGCGCCGATATCTCTTTTTTTCTTTTTAGCCTTTATCCACAACCCTAATTGCCCTAATTGTATGGCACGGTCGTCCAGATCAATTCCGTGCAGGTTATTCTCAATAATGAGATCAGGTATATTTTCCTCTTCATAACCGGCGCCGAAGTTTTCAATTTGGTCGTGATACAATGCATAGAAAAAATCGAAGGCATACAATAAAAAGTTACCTGAACCTGCTGCCGGATCAATCAGTTTGATCTCATGCAACGGTTTCGGATCTCTTAATCTTGCAGCCGGTGCATTGGCAATTTTATACCGGTTTTTTATTTCAGAGTCGGGATACATTTCCAGGTATAACTTCCCTAACGAATTATTTACCAGGAACTCCACTACCCAGCGAGGGGTATATACCTGTGATTGTAAACTTACTTTGTTGTATTCTGTTTTATCGCCACTCTCTTTATGTTCCAGTTTTTTAGTATTGTTATAGCTTTCGTATAACCATCCCAGAATATCATCGCTGTGCCAGATGTTATCATCTACCTGGGCATCTTTTTCAACTGCATTAAATGCATCAATAATTTCATTCAATTCGATTACATAAGGAAGCAGGGCATAGGGATAATTTTTGTTATAAAGAGGAACATACTCACCCAATTGATTGAACTCAAATTTTATATAGTCACGCAATCCTTCTAATTCTGCATTACGTTTCTCAGTATTCTTCTCCAGCCAGACCTTATGTCCGAAAGAGCGGTCGCCATGTTCGGCCTGCCGGGTAATTATGGGAGGGAACAATTGGTGAGACTCCATTACTTTAATTGCTGCAAGTCGATTGAACAAAGTAAATGTAAGCTCGTCTAATGCTTTATTCCGGGCATCAGGGTAATTTCCTGTTTCTCCGGTATGGCTGTTGATCAGAACCTCTACTTTTTCACGTTTATTATGCAATTCAGAGGGAACTTTTTCTATTTCAACCATTTTCCCCGGGCCAACTCCCAATCGGGAGAACTGGTTATTGAAAGCCTTAAAAATTAAGATACGGATCTGCTCAACATGTTCAGGAAGCTTCATATTTTTTCACTATTAACATTTACTTCCACCTCATCATCGTCGGGCATACCGGCCATGGCTTGTATCTGACCTGCTAAAATTTTGCGATATTCAGAAGCTGTCATTACTTTTTTTGTTAGCGATAACTGCATTTTCATGGGTTGTTTTGACTTTCCCGGATCAGCAGGTTTTGGGGCCTCTTTGATAAAGCTTCCCTTAATCATTTGAAATTCTGCTTCTTTAGACGGATAGAGGGCTATGTAATTCAAAATATCGGATAGAGAATATTTGGAATCCTGACATTCGATATGGTATTCCAGACGAACTCCGGCTATTGTTTTACCAGAGCAAAACGACAAAAGGTTATTTAATTTTAACTCATTCTCATTATTCAGGTTGGCCGGATAGTTTTCTTTTAGTTCTTTCGTAGCTGATTGGATCTCAGATTTTAGGGAGGTGTAATAATTATTCATAACCTGAGCATTAGAACTCATTAATTGGTAATATTCATCTTTAATAAGCTGAGCACCGTTTTGAATATCACCGAACTTCCCGATAACATCATCGGCCATGGCCGTTTCAAATGCCCGTGCTGCTTCAGTCACTTTATTATTTTTGATCCCTGCTTTTTCCAGTTCTGAATTTACAGCTGTCACAAACCGGCTGAATCCTTTAATCTTATCAAGGTTCTTTTTGATAAATTTTTCAGCTTTTATAACCATTGTAATGGCCTGGATATATTCAGCCTTAGAGTTCAGGAAATCCTCTGATTTTTCAATATAATTCGCTTCCGTTGTCTTCACCGAATAATGTTGAAGCACATCTTTTTGCTTATAAACATGAACGAACAGCTTATCGAAGTCTGCCTGTGTATTTTTCAGGGTATTAAGGGATGTAATAAAATGTTCAGCCAATTGAGTAAGAGAATTGGCCAATTCAAAATCGCTGGTGGTATAATCTATCTTTTTCCCTGTATGCTTCTCGAATTCCAGGTCAAGCAGTGCCTGTACGATTTAATCTTTTTGTACGGCGCTTAATGATTTAGTGATAGATTTAAACCGGGCTGTCTTGAATTTTGTACTGGAAACAAATACTTCGTGAGCAGGTTTATCAAGATAAGAGAAGTATTCTGTGTCGTTGAACTTAACGATTAATTTGCCGGCTCTTAATAAGACAGCCAGGATAGTAGATATGGTTCCGTATGAATAGCCCCATGGAGCAATGGATAACTCTTCCTCAAGACTTTTACCGTCAATATATTTGTTATTAATTTTAGCATAAGTTTCCTCTACAACCTTAAGATGCTCACCGATGAAATTTCCGTTTGCATCAAAGAACTTAAAGTCATCGCCTGAAAAATACCGGCTGAGTTTGTTCCCGCTTCCCTCATTAAGTACCTTAGGGCCAATCGATTCTGATAATTGACTGTTTAGCCTTTTGGTATAAATATTCCTGATTAACTTTCGCTGTACAGCATTAATAGTGACTTTAAAATTATCAGTATTCAGAAGACTCTCATCGAATAAATAAACAAGTGATCCATTCTCATAAGCTGCTTTAATTAAGTTGATCAGGTCTTTTTCTTTTTCATCTTTAATGGTAGAAAATTCCCTGATGATCTGCCGTTTATCGGGGTCATCCCCGTTGCTGTATTTCTCTTCTATATAACCATAACGCTTCACCTCCTGCAACAGCTTATCAATTTTTTCAAACCCTCTGTTATCGGGTACCAGGGTAATAACATCTTTAGTATATTGGGTATCCATTTTAAGAGCTTCAACAAAATCCTGCCTCTCTTCTGTAATATTAAACAGGCTATAAGCAGTAAGCTTCAGGTTCTTATTATTTGATCCAATAATCTCATCATCCAGGGCAGTTAAAATATTAAAATTGTATGCAACAGAATCTTCATTAATTACAGCGACCTGCCGGAAAAGATTAATTTTTTTCAAATAATTAACCAATTCTCTCTTTTTAATAAAAAGCTCAACATCATAATCCCGCATTTCTTCAATAAGCTTCCCTTCGAGATTAGAAGTAATCTTAAAATTATTGTTTGAAAGGAGCAGAATTTTGGCATCGACTAATAGAGCAAGCGCCTGCTCTATATCTGGTTTAAAATCATAATAACTATTTATATCTGTGATATAAGTCTTGGTAATATTTTCTATGGTTGCGGAAATCAATTCTGAAACATTGATAAAATGAATTGTCTTTAAAAGCTTCTCACCGTCAATTTTTATTCCCTTGTTTTCTATTATACTTTTAGCGTTCTTGTATTTATTAACCAAATCAGCCGGAGGAGAGGTTTGAGCTTCAGTACATAAATCGTAAGCCGTTGCAAAACCAAAGAGCTCTCTGTCCTGTATCTCTTTTCTAAGCACGTCGAATGTAGTAATGATCATACCTCTGGCTGCAATCTGAGTTGCCACCAAAGCATTTGAGCTAAACAGGAATTTTTGTAAAAGATCGAACTGATATTTATTAAAGGGGTAATATGTAGCAAATTGCTCTGCCGTTGTTGTTTTGGTTGGGAAGGTAGATTTTAAATTGGTAGCATCACTTATCAGTCCATCGTGCTTATTAAAATACTCCTTAAGATTATTGAAATCTTCTGCACTTTTTTGCAGAAGCCGGTTTCTGATAATAATGTCAACTTCGGTAGATTCGAGATGAATTTTGGTTTTAAACCGGTCGGTAACTTTGGTTAGCTGAGCCCGGTTCACGTTGGCATTATTAATTACATCATCCAGTTTTTCCTGGGCAATGGCAATGGTCCATACTTTTTTACTGATACTTGAGAGGCTTTCGCTAATTGCCTGCAAGTCGGTTAACTTAAATTTACCCTGACTAATGGCCTCACTTGCTTCATCAAAAAGGAATACCAAAGTTTCATCAGGGTACTTAACAAGATATTTCTCCAGTTCATCTTTAAATTTTGATGCATCAAAATTTTTAATGGCTTCACTATATACAGTTTTGGTCTCTTCGTATTCAGCCTCGGAGTAGTCCATAGCGAGATATACTCTCCGCATTGCTTTAGCCACCTCGCGATTACTTTTCTTAATTTCACTCCAATCCTTATGGAATAATTCGTTGGCATATTTATTCAAAGATTTATATTTATCGTCAATAAACAGCTCATATTCCATGTAGCCATAAAGGTCGTTTCTGAACCCCAGGTTCTTAAGGAAATTGGAAAACAGGGTAAAAGCAAGGCCATTATCCGTATTTTGTTTGGCAATATCGAGAGAGATAACTTTACTTTTTATGGAATCCAGGCTCCTTATATTATTTTCAATCAGACTTTCATTTGCGATTCCTTTTAACCTGATAATGAACCGGTCACGTGCAGGTGTCCCTTTAATGGCAGGGTTCCCGATAACATAACCTAACATTTTCCCAAAGTAAGATTTTCCGGAACCATAAAACCCTGAGAGCCATACACCGGTTTCCTTAATATTGCTGGTATATTGATTGATGAAATTGGAAAAATGTTCACCTAAGCCATCGGTAATAATGTATGATTCTATCTCTGATTGAATCTCACTCTCAGTATGGTCCTCCAGATCAATTACATTCTTAATATCCTCTTGTAAGTCAATTTTGAGAATGTCTTTTATTTTTGTCATAATTATTTCTTATTCGATTACATTGCATCTATATCTTGAAGCCATTTTAAAATTTAGAAAATAGATGTTATCATCAACTATTTTTGATGGATAGAATATAACCAATGGAACTTTCATGTTGATCACTGATTTATGTTCCATTATGTTTACATTTTCGATCCCTGTCCCATATAATGCCCCTGTTCTTATTAAAATTGGGGTCAGTCCGGCCTTATAAGCATCCTGGATTTCCTGAATAATTAAGTCCATAAGATCAGTTGCCGTGTCATCGGAGTGAAAAACCAGATGAGGCGTTTCTAAAAATTCATTATAGTAAGCTTCAAAATTATCTATGCCATCCAGATCAATAAATTTTACAAAAAGTTGTGCAATATTGATGAATTTGAAATTATCCAGAGGTAGAATTTCTTTTGCTTTCTCAATGTATAGCGATTCCTCTTCGGGCTTGTAGGTAAAGACTATACTGTTACCTCCATTGGCTTTGCGCCTGAGCTGATCCCTTTGTTGAAGTTCGAGACTAACTTTCAGGTCATCAAATTTTGCTCTATGCTCGTCTGAAAATGACATTTACAATATTATTAATGTTAAAAGAAGGCTCAATATTTACCGCAGTACCAGAATAGTTCATCCTGATCAAATCTTTTTTTCCTAGTTTCTTTAATCTTTCAATCAAACTGTCTTTTGAAACGAAAGAGAAAGGTATAAATTCATCAATTAAGATATTTGATTCACGATCAGCTCTAAGAGATAAAAAATAGATAAAAACAGCCAGTAGTTCATCACTTACTCTTATATATCTGTATTTTTTTTTCCGGCTCCCCTCGAGCAGATGCAATCGTTTAAGAACCGTTAAATATTTACTTGCAACAATATCTATAGTTTTTTCAGACCAATTCCCTTTTAATTCTGGATTATTTTGAAAAATATCTTTAAGATAAGCTATTATATCAGATTTAGGTAATTCTGCTCTTCCAAGGAAATAGAATTTCAGAAAGAGATCGCGATTCAGATCATAAAACAATGTATTATTTATACTGAACAACCAAAAAAGTACCAATGCCTGGGATCCCTCATTATTTTTTAACTGTTCAATTACTTTACTTCCAAGTAAATTGATGTCATGATTTTTATTTACAAATGCGCTATTTATGACTCTTAGGAATCTCTTACGTGACTCTTCAGTTCTGAAATTAAATTCGTTATCCGTCACTAATAATTTCTCCATCGCTACAATGCCATTCCCTTCAGTATTAAGTATCAGAGGTAAAGCTTTATAGATTAAATGATAATCCGGAATACTACCAATAATGTTTATATCTGTGTTATATTTCATTCCTGAATTAGATCTTTTACATCAACATTTAAGATTCCCGCTATTTCAAAAAGCACCTCTAGACGTGGTTGCTGTCGGTTTTGAGCATAGGCATTGACCATATTATATGATTTCCCGAGTTCTTTAGCCAGCCAGGTCTGCTTTTTGCCTTTCTCTTTTAGTACTTCCTTTATTCGGTTCATATTGAAAATTAATAATAAAATTAAGTTTTTATTTTGAATATCTCAAAAAACGAGATGTTATTTGGTGTATTGCACCATGAAAAGGCCGTTATAATAATCATCACCGTATTAAAAACCGTAGTTTACTACGGTGATAAATTTAAACATATAACTAAATTAATATTTCGGTGCTCTGCACCTGTGGTTTTATTATCCTAATGCATCTCTACAAATACCTGCCTGCCGGCAGGCAGGTATTGCAGCTCTGCTGCATTGCATATTACAAAATTGGCAAGAAGAATCAAAGTGCTTGCAGATAATTTATTATTGTGATTTCCTAAAGGTGCGTAACCGCATTAGTTTAGACCAATTTTATTGGTAGTAACATTGTGCTTACAGATTAATAATTATTGTGGTGTCCTAAAGAGGTTGTCTCAAAAGCCCTCTTTTTATTAATTACCCCTAAATTCTGACTGGCGAAACTATTGAAATTCAGAGTGATGTAATAGCCCCCCTTCAGGGGGGATGGGGGGCAATTAACCAGAGTTTCACAGAGGTACTCAGAGGATTAATTATTAGTTCCTGAAACAGGTTTCGCGTATGCATGTACATCATTCCCGGTAATTTCATTTGGGCATAGGATGATCAGTCTTTCAATAACATTCCTGAATTCCCTGATATTTCCCGTCCATTGAATATTTTGTAGTTCTTTTATCGCGTCCTGTTTAATAATCTTCTTGCTCATTCCGTATTCGTTGCAGATCAATGTGTTAAAGTGTTCGGCAAGAAGAGGGATGTCATGTTCTCTTTCATTCAATGACGGAACATGAATCAAAATTACACTGAGCCTGTGATACAAATCTTCTCTGAATCCGTTGTTTTCAATCTCCTTTTTAATATTCTTATTTGTCGCGGTTATTACCCTTACATTAACGTGAATATCCTTATCTGAACCAACTCTTGTTATTTTATTTTCCTGAAGAGCTCTTAACACTTTTGCCTGTGCTGACAGGCTCATGTCTCCTATCTCATCAAGAAAAAGGGTTCCCCCGTTTGCCTGTTCGAACTTACCAATTCTTTGTTTGATAGCGGATGTAAATGATCCTTTTTCGTGTCCAAAAAGCTCACTCTCAATTAGTTCAGAAGGTATGGCTGCGCAATTAACCTCAACAAACGGACCTTTTGCCCTGTTACTTTTTTCATGTAGCTGGTGAGCTACCAACTCTTTCCCTGTTCCATTTGATCCGGTAATAAGGACTCTTGCTTCGGTTGGAGCAACTTTGTTGATCATATTTTTTACCTGCTCGATGGCCTCCGATTCGCCAACGATCTCGTACATCTTACTAACCTTGTTTTTAAGAACCTGGGTCTGGGTAATGAGGGTTGACTTATCCATGGCATTACGGATGGTAATAAGGAGCCTGTTAAGATCAAGAGGCTTTTCAAGAAAATCGTAAGCTCCCTTTTTTATTGCATCCACAGCTGTATCAATATTACCATGCCCTGAGATCATTATTACAGGCGTGTCGGTTGTAGTTTCTAATATTTTGCCTAGTACCTCTATCCCATCCATCTTTGCCATCTTTATATCACAGAGTACTATATCATATGAATTAGAAGAAAACATTTCAAGACCTGTCGGTCCGTCTTCAGAAAGGTCAACTTCATATTTCTCATATTCCAGTACCTCCTTCAGTGTGTTCCTGATCGCTCTTTCATCATCTATTACCAGTATTTTCGACATATATTTTGTTTTTTAAAATAAAGTAACTCACCCCCGGCCCCTCTCTACTTCGTAAAGAGGGGTGACTTGTAGAAAGAGATAAAGTTATGAAATTTATAACATTTTTTTGCCCTTTGCTCTATGCCTTTATGCCGTTGTGCCGTTGTGCCATTTTCCTACCCCGCATATCTAAGCCACTTCCACATCTCTTTCCATGAAGTTTTCTTTCCGTACATCAGGATACCGGTTCGGTAAACTTTTGCAGCCATCCATACAAAACCTGCAAATGTAACCAGCATTATTACCATAGATAAGGCTATCTGCCAGTAGGGCACACCAAATGGAATGCGTGCCAACATAACGATAGGAGAGGTGAGGGGTATAATCGAGAACCAGAAAGAGAGTGAGCTTTCGGGATTTTGCATTGTCCCCATTGCCACCATTAGTCCCAGTATTATTGGAATCATCACAGGGAGCATGAATTGTTGTGTCTCAGTTTCGTTATCTACTGCTGATCCGATTGCGGCAAAAACTGATGCATAAAGAAGATAGCCTGTAATAAAATAAAAGATAAAACATATTATTATCAACCCCCAGGGCTGATTCACCGCGCTGTCAAACATTTTTGAGAACTCGGCAAGCTCCGGTGAAATTTCTGCTGTTTGAGTATTATTAGCAACCGACATATCACCTGACATTAAATTCTGGGCAGCTGATTGGGTGATTTCAGTTGGATTAGTTTTTTGAAGTACAGTAGTTTTAAGAACCGTTACTGCTGCTATTGTCAGAAATATCCATATCATCAACTGTGTCAGACCAACCAGGGCAATACCAATTATCTTTCCCATCATTAACTGGACTGGTTTAACAGAGGAGATGATAACCTCTACAACCCTGCTTGTTTTTTCTTCAAGTACTCCTCTCATCACCTGAGTTCCAAAGATAAGGACAATCATATACATCAGGAAACCAAGGATATATGCCAGAGCCATTGCTATCCCGGTGCTTGTCTCCTTCACTGCTCCGGATGAATCAATCTTAATTGTCTGAATTGATACGTTTGTATCGATGGTTTTCATTATTTCATCAAGATTGTCAATATCGTAGGCTAATAATTTTTGTCTTTCAATTTCCTTTTCAAGGGAATTCTCAATATGTTGCAGGAGGCCAATAGGGGGCTGTTTCTTTGAGATAAGCTGAATTGCATTAGGCGTATTAATCAGTTCCGGTGAAATATAGAGAATGCCATAATATCCTTCCTTTTCAAATGAGTTTTTCAGCTCTTCAACATTTGTATTTTCAAGGGTTACAAATTCGGCATCTTTTGTGTTTTTAATTACACCTTTAAAAAGATCGGAATTATCCTCAATAACAGCAATTTTTTTAAAATCACCATCCTGAGTCATCATAAGAATTGGAATCAGGACGAACATCCCTGCCATAAGCAGAGGAGCGAGAATAGTCATAATGATAAAAGATTTTTTTCTTACCCTGGTGATATATTCTCTTTTAATAATAATAGATATCTTGTTCATAATATGAAGGGTATTATGTTATTTTTTGGTTTTAATTACGGTTTTCAACTACTCTGATAAATATCTCATTCATTGATGGCATCGAGGGGTTAAAGGAGATAATATTACCGGATTTGCTTACAGTACGAAGGATATCATTAGTTGTAATATTGCTGGTTGTCTTTAATCTGATCTTACTTTTATTATCGTTATTATGCTGATTAAGAATATTATAATGATCATTGCCTTCAATCTTTACATCTCCCTCAAATACAAGATCATATTCATTTGCAGCCCATTCTTTCCGGATATTATTCACGCTACCCTCAAGAATAGTTTTTGCTTTATTAATGAGTGAAATGTTATCGCACAGCTCTTCAACTGATTCCATATGGTGGGTTGAAAAAATTATTGTAGCTCCTCTTTCCCTGAGGAACAGGATCTCCTTTTTAATAATGTTGGTATTAACAGGGTCAAATCCGGTGAAGGGTTCATCAAATATCAGAAGTTTAGGCTCATGAAGGACAGTAGTTACAAACTGAACCTTCTGTTGCATTCCTTTTGATAATTCTTCGACTTTTTTACCCCACCAGTCGATAATTTCAAGTTTGTTAAACCAATACTTCAGCCTTTTCATGGCTTCAGCTTTGGAGAGTCCTTTGAGCTGGGCAAAGTACAACGCCTGTTCTCCAACCTTCATTTTCTTATATAAGCCTCTCTCTTCAGGGAGATAGCCTATAACCTGAACATCCTGAGGCTTCAATTTTTTACCATTTAAAAATAGCTCCCCTGAATCAGGTCCGGTTATCTGATTGATGATCCTTATCAGAGTAGTTTTACCTGCACCATTAGGTCCCAGGAGTCCGAAAATGCACTGTTCTGGTACCGATATGCTAACATTATCAAGCGCCAGATTATTGCCGTATTGTTTTGTGACATTCTTTGCTTCAAAAAGTGACATAAGAAAATAGTTTATTAAAAATTTATTAAGAAGTGTAAATATAAAAAAAACTCTGTGAATCTCAGTGTAAGTTTTTTTTTGTTACATAGAGGAGCACAAAGGCTTCACAGGGGTACAGAGGTAAAAGGGAAGAAAGGTTAAGAATATATTCTATTCAAAGTACCCTCTCATTCTTTCGAAAAACCCTTTATCGTTTTTATCGGGATTGGGGATAAAGGATTCGGAATTTTTGAACATTTCAAAGATTTTAATCTCCTCCTTGCTCATAATTTTTGGTATCCAGACGTTGACATTAACAAGCAGATCGCCTCTGCCATATCCATTAACTTCTGGTAACCCCTTGCCTCTTAGTCTTAAGACTTTACCTGGCTGGGTCCCTGGTTCAATTTTTATTTTAACGTTATTATCTACTGTAGGCACCTCAACATGTGTCCCCAGTGCAGCATCCGGGACACTAATAAATAAATTATAAATCAGGTCGTTACCTTCTCGGATTAGCTCCGGATGGTCCTTTTCATCGATTACAACCAAAAGATCACCATTAACTCCCCCTCTCCTTGGGGCATTTCCTTTGCCAGCGACAGTCATCTGCATTCCTTTACCTACACCGGCGGGTATATTGATCTTAATTATCTCTTCTTTCTTTACAATTCCTTCTCCGTAACAGGTAGTACATTTTTTTGTAATAGTCTTACCTTCCCCGCCACATGAGGGGCAGACTGCCGTTGTCTGCATCTGTCCGAGCATTGTGTTGGTAAGTCTTGTAACATGTCCCGAGCCATGGCATGTTGGGCATGTTGCTAAATTTGACGGATTATCTGCTCCTGTTCCGTCGCAGGTATTACATGTGTCGTATTTATTGACTTTTATCTTTTTCTCTGCACCGTTTGCAATTTCCTGAAGGGTTAGTTTAACTTTGACCCTTAGATTGCTACCCTTGTTGACTCTTCGTCCCCGTCTGGCACCTCCAAAAGCACCAAATCCACCGAAAGCATCACCAAAAATATCACCGAAGGATGAGAATATATCATCCATAGTCATACCTGCTCCACCGAAGCCATTTCCTGAGTTTCCCATTCCTGCATGGCCGAATCGGTCATAGCGGGTTTTCTTCTCATTATTACTTAAAATTTCGTACGCTTCAGCAGCTTCTTTGAAGTTATCTTCTGCCTTCTTATCGCCTGGATTCTTGTCAGGATGAAACTTTAAAGCCTGTTTTCTGTAAGCTTTTTTTATCTCCTCTTTCGTGGCTTCTTTCGATACTCCAAGAACTTCATAATAATCTCTTTTCCCCATTCTTAATCATTTTTATTTAATAAAGCCACTAAACGGGTTACAGCTTTCTTTATCCTTTTTATTCGCCAACAACAACTTTTGAGAACCTTAAAACCTTATCTTGCAGGTAATAACCCTTTAATATTACATCAACCACTTTGCCTTTTTTATCATTTTCCTCAACAGGAACTTTTGCAATAGCCTCATGATGATCGACATCAAAAGCTGCATTTAGCGATTCAATCTCTTTTATTCCGTTTTGTTTAAGAAACTCGCTGAACTTTCCATAAATGAGATCAATACCATTTTTTATTGCAGCACAATCAGTTGCGGTATCCATATGGGTTATAGCTCTGTCAAAATCATCCATAAGCGGGATAATTTCAAGAAGTAGATTTTCTCCGGCGTATTTTGACATTTCCATTTTCTCACGCAGAGTTCTTTTCCTGTAGTTATCAAACTCGGCAGAAAGACGGATATACTTATCCTGCATATCTGCCAGTTTTGCTTCAACCTGCTTCAAATCATGCTTATATTTGTCAGGTCGCTGATCGGTTAAATTCTTCTTTTTAGTACCACTATCAGTGGATGCATCTTTTGTGACCGGTTCAGTCTGACTTGAAAGCTCACCATCTTGATCCAGATTACTATCCTCATTTTCAATTGATTCGTGTTGAGTATTGTTATTTTTCTCTTTCTGGATTATACTCTTTTTCTTAGCCATCTCAAATTTTTTTCTGATACGTTTCAATTAGTTACAAATTACCTGCCAACAACTAATAGTTGACAATTTGACAGAAGAGAAACAGCCATAAATGCTATAAAGGCTGTAAATGCTGTAGATGCTGAGTAATAGGAAGTTTAATCGTCGTATTTATAGATTATAGCCTCTAAAGCCTTTAGTGCTTCCTTCATGTGCAAATAAACTATGGTAATCTGGTAATATCTGCACCGAGAGCATTAAGGCGCTTATCTATATTTTGATAACCTCTGTCGATTTGTTCGATATTATGAATAACACTTTCCCCATCTGCTGAAAGTGCTGCAATCAGCAGTGCTACACCGGCCCTGATGTCAGGAGTTGTCATCATAGTGCCTTTTAGTCGGATCATCTTATCCTGACCTATAACTGTAGCCCGGTGAGGATCACAGAGGATTATCTGTGCTCCCATATCAATTAGTTTATCAACAAAAAAGAGACGACTTTCAAACATCTTCTGATGAATAAGGATAACACCTTTTGCCTGTGTGGCAGTGACCAGCAAGACACTAAGCAAGTCGGGAGTAAGGCCGGGCCAGATAGCATCAGATATAGTCATAATAGATCCATCTATAAAAGTCTCTATCTCATAATGTTTCTGACGGGGTATAAAGATATCATCACCTCTTCTTTCTAAGCTAATTCCTAAACGACGGAACGAGTCTGGAATAATTCCAAGGTTATCGTATGAACTGTTTTTAATGGTAATCTCCGATTCTGTCATTGCAGCCATTCCAATAAATGATCCTATTTCGATCATATCTGGCAAGATTGTATGTGTGCAGCCATTTAGCCCGGTAACTCCATCAATATAGAGCAGGTTGGATCCTATCCCTTCGATTTTTGCTCCCATGGAGACCAGCATTCTGCAAAGCTGTTGAATATATGGTTCGCAGGCAGCATTATAAATTGTTGTGCGCCCCTTTGCCAGAACAGCTGCCATTATAATATTGGCTGTTCCGGTAACAGAAGCCTCGTCGAGATGCATATAAGTACCTGTCAAAGTAGGAGCTTCAACTTTAAAAAATGGATCGGTAGTGTCAAACTCGAATTTGGCTCCAAGTTTTTGAAATCCAAGGAAATGGGTGTCTACTCTACGACGCCCGATCTTATCACCTCCTGGTTTTGGCATATAAGCCTTTCCGTACCTGGCAAGGAGAGGCCCGACAATCATTATTGATCCTCGCAAACTGGAACTTTGTGCTCGGAATTCATTTGTCTGAAGGTAATCCAGATTAACATCAACAGCTTCGAATATGGTTACTGAATCAGATTCTCGGGTTACTTTAACTCCCATGCAACCAATCAGATCAATCAAATTATTGACGTCACTTATGTTTGGAATATTTCTGATAGTAATTTTCCCGGAGGTTAGGAGGACTGCACAGATAACCTGCAAGGCTTCATTTTTGGCTCCCTGAGGAGTTATTTCTCCTGTGAGCGATTTTCCTCCATGAACAATAAATGTACCCATTAATGTCTGCTGAATCCTTTTTTCTTAATGTACTGTTTATTCTGCTGTTTCCCATGAGGTTTTCCCAAAGGTTTTCTTTTAACGGGAGGGATTAGTTCCCTTACGTCAAGAATTTTAACCCCATCAGTTATCTTCAGTCTCCCGCGCGATAATAATTTCATATCACCTATAATAACCTCATCAGCAACCTGCCCTCTGTTCCAGGTTACATATGACTTTTTCATCTGGTTGACTATCAGATTGGTAAGATATTCTTTCTCGGCACCATCATCCATTTCAGAAGCTGCATTAATCAATAGTTCAATTATACGGCCATAGTGGAGAAATCTTATATCACCTTGCTTGTAGGGTACCAGTTTGGGTTTTTCAACAAATTTTGATGGTTCCGGAACAGGGTAGGGAGAATCAATATCAAGCTCGAAATCTGCTATAAGGGAAAGATGGTCCCATAATTTATGCTTAAAATCACCTATATCACGAAGATGAGGATTAAGGTTGCCCATTATCTGAATAATGGTTTTGGCTGCCCGGTTTCTCTCATCCCTGTCTTCTATCGTCTTAATATGATCCACCATCTTCTGAACATTTCTGCCATATTCAGGTAATGACATCCTTTTCCTCTGAGTATTGTAATCGTAATTCATACTGTGCTTATTATTTTATGCAAAGCTAATAATTTAAAGTAAATTCACGAAAATGTCAAAGATGACAGAAATGATCATAAGTGTTTGATTATTTTCATGCCAGAATCATCAGTATTGACTCAGGTCAATTTAACTGGTTTTCGCTATAAATGGTTTAAAGACCCAGAAATTGTATGGCAAGTCCCGAAAAGAATATCATAGCACCGGCTATAAGATGACTGTATTTCTCAATAGGTTTTAAATTTATATTATTCAGTCCCAGCTTAAAAGCAAGTACGACAGACATCATGGTGCCTATTGTAACAACTGAAAAAAGCAGTGATACGATAATAGTGCCGGTAATATTACTTTTAGCTGCAGGATACATAAGGATAGGGATAAGCGGTTCACAAGGCCCGAAAACAAAAATGAGAAAGAGTATCCATGGAGTTGTTTTAACTATTTCGTCCTGATGGATATGAGTGTGCTCATTATGGTGATTATGTTCGTGAATATGCTTCTCTCCATCAATATGAAAATGAGAGTGACTATGTTTTTTCTTTTTAACCAGATTTCGTATACTGATTATCATATATACAAGGCCAAATGATATAAACAACCAGGCTGCAATACTTCCCCGGACTGATTCTAAAGATATTATTCTGTTAACTGAGATTCCAACTGCAATTCCTATCAGCCCAAGCACGACAGAACTTAAAACATGTCCAATACCGCAAAGAAAGGTTATTAACATTGTCTTTTTAAGCGACCATTTTTTTGCCTGGCTTAGCACAATGAACGGAAGATAATGATCCGGTCCCAGAATAGTATGAATAAACCCTATTGAGATTGCTGTTACTGAAAGTAGTGCTATTGAATCATTCATCTTTTAACTTAAAACTGGAAAGAAGAAAAATAGTTATGCAATTATATTTATAAAAATTGAGAATACTTAATAATCATCAGATTTACTTATTAATATATTCTTTAATGTTGATGTTTTGTCTGTTGAGGAATTTTCTGGAATTGATAGAGAATCTTTTCATCTGGATATAATCATCTGGATTACTGAAGAAATCTAGTCTGTTTTCGTACTCTGAGCAGGGTAGGATATAATACTTTTTCTTATGATTTTCAATTGGAGTATATACCCAGGTGAGGAAATATTCAGCTTTTTCAATATTAAATTTATTGCCATTCCGGGTAAAATCTATTCTGACCATTGAGCCACCATCGGTTCCTGTTTTTCTCTGGTTAGAAACAAAATTCCCCAGAGAGTAAACTACTATGTTATCTTTCCCATCGACAGGGTTGTTTGTCCATATCATTTTTTGAAGAACATGTGGGTGAGAACCAATTACAAGGTCAGCACCAATTGAGAAAAAATACTCAGTAAGGTCAATCTGCTCTTTTCCCGGAATAGTATCATATTCTGTTCCCCAGTGAAGAAAAAGGATAATGATATCTGCATGATTATTCCTGGCCTTTTCTATATCACTGGTTATTAGTCCCATGTCTAATGGATTGACTATTACAGGTATTGGAATTTCTATCCCGTTAGTGCCATATGTGTAATTTAACAGAGCGATTGATGCTCCGTTACTGTTTATCATTAACGGCGAGAGGCTGTCCCGGCATGCTGAGTTAAGAAAAGAGCCTGTGTGTAGTATTCCGATACTATCGAGTTTATTTATAGTACTTATGATACCTCTTTTCCCACGATCGGCCACATGGTTATTTGCTGTAACAAAGCAATTTATCTCTGCATCTCTACAGGCAACAGCCAATTCTGCAGGTGAACTGAACTGAGGATAACCTTTATAAGGAGGTCCGGCTAAAGTAGCCTCAAAATTGGCTATTGCAATATCTGCTTCAGAGATTACAGGTTTGATATATCTGAAGACATCATTGTAATTATATGTGTTGTTTACAGTGTCTTTTGCTGCAAGTATTTGATCATCATGCCCCATGATATCACCAATAAAAAGTAACGATATCTTGTCTCCTATGTTTATCTGACCAAGACTTGTATTAGATAAATTACTGAATAAAAGGAAAGATATAAATAAGGTAAATCTGAGATTTAAACAGAAATTTTTCATACCTACTGTGATATTAGGTTTATACTCCTTGCTTTCAATTCATTATTCCAAAGGTACATTTAATAAAAAATAATTTCTGTATTGCTAATCCTTAAAATCTTAATAATTATTAACTTTGGCCGTTTTTGTTTAAACCTTGTGTTGGTAAAAGAGATTAATTAAACTAGATAATGGTCGGGGCGGGGAAACAACTGGATATTAAGAAACTCTCTTTAGCAGGTGTTCTGATTACTCTCGGAATAGTTTTTGGAGATCTTGGAACAAGCCCTCTGTATGTAATGAAGGCAATTGTGAAAGGTGGAACAGAATTCAATCCATTGCTGATCTACGGGTCATTATCATGTATCTTTTGGACATTAACTTTACAGGCTACAACAAAGTATATAATTATAGCTCTTCGGGTCGATAATAAAGGAGAAGGAGGCATCCTTTCACTCTATGCATTATTAAGAAAGAAATCTACCTGGGCTGCTCTTCTGACTATGATAGGAGGGGCTGCATTACTTGCAGATGGAGTTATTACTCCAGCAATTACTGTAACCTCCTCCATTGAAGGATTGAAGCTCTTCAACCCTGATATCCCTGTCGTACTTATAGTCCTTTTTATCTTCGCAGTAATCTTCTTCTTTCAGCAGTTTGGTACTAATTTAATAGGAAGCTCTTTTGGTCCGATAATGGTTATCTGGTTTTTAATGCTTGGAACTTTGGGATTTTCGAAGTTAATTCTTCATCCCGAAATTCTGAAAGCGATTAATCCAATCTATGCTTTTCGGTTTTTAAGTCAATATCCGGGTGGATTTATTCTTTTGGGAGCAATATTCCTATGTACTACAGGAGCTGAGGCACTTTATGCAGATCTGGGTCATTGCGGAAGATCAAATACACAGGTCGCCTGGATATTTGTAAAAATAGCTCTGTTGATGAACTATTTTGGACAGGGAGCATGGCTAATGATAAATGGTGTCCAGGAAGCAGGCATTAATCCATTCTATGCAATTATGCCAAAATGGTTTTTACTGCCGGGAATATTAATTGCGACTGCAGCTTCAATAATTGCCAGCCAGGCAATTATCAGCGGCTCTTTTACTATTGTGAAGGAAGCTGTCTCACTCAATTTTTGGCCTAAACTAAGAGTCCTGAATCCTACCTTCATTAGAGGTCAGGTTTACCTGCCATTTGTTAACTGGTACCTCTGGGCCGCATGCAGCCTTGTTGTTCTCTTCTTCAAAGAGTCTGCAAATATGGAAGCTGCCTATGGCTTAGCGATTAATATAACAGAGTTGATGACTACATTACTGTTGACATACTATTTATATAGGAAAGGATTGAATCACAGGCTGGTATTACTAATACTTATTGTTTATCTTACTATTGAAGGGAGCTTTATGGTCGCTAACCTTCATAAATTCAACAATGGAGGGTGGTTTACAATTCTTATTGCATCCATCTTTTTTATAATAATGTATGGGTGGTATTTTGGAAGAAAATTAAAAAACAGATATGTAACCTTTACCAGCCTGAGTAAAAATATTGGATTGTTTAAAGATCTGGTCAACGATGAATCTGTTCCCAGAACTGCAACCAATCTTGTTTATGTAATTAAGGCCAATAAGATTGATCAGGTTGAATCAAAGGTTATTTATTCAATATTTCATAAACAGCCCAAACGGGCAAAAACCTACTGGCTTCTCCATGTTAACGGTGTTGATGACCCTAATAGATTTGATTATCAGGTCAACCAGATTATTCCGGGAGTATTGATAAGAGTTGATTTTCACATTGGTTTTAAAGTCGAACCAAAGATAAATATGTACTTTAAAGAAGTATTAGAAGACATGGTAGCATCAGGAGAAATTAAGCTTGAGAGCAGTTATGATTCGCTCAAGAAACATGATCTGCCAGGCGATTTTAAATTTATTTTAATTGACAGAATAATGCCACGCGACTATAAACTTTCAACAATTGAGAATTTTACTCTTGCATTGCACAGCCTGTCACGGTTGCTATGTATTTCCGATGTAAAAGCTTTGCATCTGGACCCTAGTATTACCAGTGAGGAAAAAGTTCCAATAACAATTAACCAGCCTATAGGCTTGAGAATCAAACGCCTTAGCCAGTAATAGGGAGTTTTGTCGCAGTTTTCTGTTATGTTTAACTGCTCTTTTTACGAAGAATGTAATAAGCACAGAGGAATCCACTATAGATAGCACCTGAAAAGCCACCTCCTGTTTTTCCCCAGGCAGAAGCAAAGTGCAGATTATCAGAAATATTTGAAGTATCGATTAAAGGTTTAAAAGGGATCTGGGCAAATCCATAAACTGCTCCGCCAGGATTAAGTGTATATCGTTTTATTGTTGCTGAAGTACCTACCTCAAAATACTCAATTTCATCTCTAATCCCAGGGATAAGTTTTTCAAGTCGCGTGATAAAGATTTGTGCGACATCTTCTTTCTTAGCTTTATACTTTTCAGCGGACAAATTTTCCCAGTCGCTGAGATAATCAATGCAACATAATGCGCCAACACTCTTTCCTGCAGGGGCAAGACCTGAATCGATCTGGCTGTAATCAATAAAGGTAAAACTCCGGTTGTGAAAATCTCCTTTATTGTTTTTGAGTATATCCGACTGAGATTTTATTGAGCTGTCGAACACAAAAGTTGAATAATGTTGATTTCCAAGGTTTTTAAGAGAATTTTTGAATCCAAAGTAGATTGTCAGTAGCGATGCTCCGGGTTTCTGGGTTTTTATTTCATTAATTAACTTAATGCGGTATTTTTCAGGTAACAGCTCTGCGACATTTGGAATTGCTGCATTGGCAATTATTTCATCAGTGTATGCAGTTATTACTTCTGAAGAAGTACCTCTTTTCTTCTTATATGTTACGCCGGCCAGTTTATTATTCTCTTCAAATATTCCAGTAACTAAATGGTTGTTTACAACATTACCTCCATGTTTTGTAATGTATTTTGCCAGATGATCAGACAGTACCTGGGAACCACCTCTGATAAAACTGGCGCCGCCATTATAATAGCTCCCCTGAGCGACTGAATAATAAGTAAGCGAAATTGAATATGGATCATCGTGGAAATATCCCAGATTACCAAGTAAAACTAATTTGAGGTCATCATTACTGATTATTGAATCAAGAAATTCTCCCACGCTTTTTTCCCTTGAGGTCTCATCTTCAGCAGGTTTTCTTTTTGGATTAAGTATCTGATTAAAATAAGCATCTATTCCTCTTGTATCTTCCGGGAACATCTCTTGGAGTTTTTTCTTAGCCTCTTCCGGATCATGAGGGATTGTAATATCAATACGCTCGTTGACAAAGTGATAGAACTCTGGCACCTTAATAAACATGACATTTTCAAAAACGTCCAGTTCATTGAAAATTCTTGTTTTCATATCACGTGGTGAGGGTCCGTCCATTTCATGCAAACCCACCTCAAGGGTAAAATCACCCCTTTTGAAGGTAGTTGCGCAACCACCTGATTTACTGTGTTGTTCTATCAATAAAACCGTTTTCCCCTCTTTGGCAAGTTTAGCCCCGGCTGTCAGTCCTCCAAGTCCAGCCCCAATGATAATTGCATCATATTTCATTTTATACCACAGTAAATCAGTTACTTTAAGCAAAAGTGCCTAAAGTTTGGAATGACTAGAGTGCCTAGAGTTATTATAGATTCCAATTTTTTCAAACCTTCAACCTTTCAACCTTTTCAACTTTTCAACCCTCCAACTTTAGGCACTCCAGGCACTTTCAACTCCCTGTATGGGATATCTTCTAAACTCCTTTGTTCTGTCAAAGAGATACCTGTAGGTTATATAATTTTTTGCAGGTACACTTCCTATGGATATAAATATTTTTCTCATTTTAGGATTAAAATCGGCGACCCATGAGAATTCAACTTCCTGGTAATGAGACTTTTTTTCAAAAACCTTCCTTACCTGTAAAATGAAAGCAGATTCAATTCCCAATCCCTGATATTTTGGTATTACACCCATAAGAAGACCTTTTGCCCTTGTCATGGTCTTTCGGTTTTTCAGGTAAAGAAATTTTATCATACTGAAAAGGTTCAGTTTCCCTTTAAGATGTTTAAGTATCTGGTTAAGATCAGGGAACATAAGATATATTGCAATCGGTTTCCCTTCAAAATAGGCTAACCAGATAAATTCTTCATCAATAATTGCTTTTGCTTTTTTAAGGACTACCCTTATATATTCTGCTTCGAGAGGCTCAAAATGTACCTTAAAAGAGGCCCAGGCTTCATTGAATACCAAAGCAAAATCCTGTGTGAATTTCTCCTCTTCTTTCCATGAAAAGTGTTTGAATTCATATCCGGGTTTCTTAGCCACCCATTCTGCAATTTTCTGAAATCTCTCTGAGAGTGGTTTAGTTATATCGAGGTGAAAGCCTTCCATTTTGTAATAGGTTTTAAAGCCGTATTCTTCAAAAAGACTCTGGTAGTAAGGGGGGTTGTAAGGCACCTCAAAAGAGGGATGAGTAAACCCATCCACAAGTAATCCCCAATACTTATCTGTCTCACCGAAATTGATCGGTCCATCCATTGCTTCCATATCTCTTTCTTCAAGCCACTTCTTTGCAGTATCAAAAAGCAGAAATGCAGCAGGTTTGTCGTTAATACATTCAAAAAACCCCATTCCCCCGGTGGGTTGCTCATAAGAGGAAGCCATATTTTTATCAATAAAAGCTGCAATTCTTCCCGTCAGCTTGTTTTCATTATCCAGAAGAACCCAGCGTTCTGCCTCGCCATGTTTAAAATATGGATTTTTTTCAGAATCAAATATTGCCTCAATTTCCTTATCAAAAGGACACACCCATACCTTATCATTTTTGTAAATATTTTTTGCGACGTCGAGGAATTTTTTTCTTGTTTTCCTGTCAGCGACCCTGATGATTCTCATAAATTAAATGTTTTTACTTGGTGTGCTTTGCCATTTTTAGCGAATTTTGCGATTAAATAATATCATTTCATGTACACCTGGTCCAGTAATTTTCTGTATTTATCGGCAATATACTGTCGTTTGAGTTTCAAAGTAGGAGATAACTCCCCTGAGGCTGGGCTCCATTCATCCGGAACCAATCTGAATCGGATGATTCTTTCCGGAGGACTGAGACGTTTGTTGATCTTTTGAATTTCTGAATTAAATAAGGCCTGTACCTCAGGATGTTGAGCCATTTCTTCATAATTAGAGAATGATATTTTTTTTATAGACTGCCATTCATCAAAAAACTTGAAGTTAGGTGAAATAAGTGCACTGGCAAATTTTTCGTGTTCTCCCACCACCATTATCTGGTCTATTACGTTTGATTCTTTGAATATGTTTTCTATTAATTGTGGGGCGATAAATTTCCCGTTCGAAAGTTTAAAAATCTCTTTTTTTCTGTCAGTTACCATAAGGAACTTCTCTTCTGCAATGTAACCTATATCCCCGGTATGAAACCATCCTTCATCATCAAATACTGATTTTGTAAGGTCGGGGTTATTATAATATCCTGTCATAACATTTGGACCTTTACAAAGAATTTCGCCATCATCTGCTATTTTAATCTCGACATCCTCAATCACCATGCCTACCGATCCTAATTTTACTTCTCCTTTAGTTGTTCTGTTGATTGTAATTATAGGAGATGTCTCGGTTAAGCCATACATATTAATTATTTTGATACCTGCTGCCCAAAATATCCTTTCAAGCCGTGATTGAAGACTTGCTCCGCCACATCCAACTATTCTGACATTACCTCCAAGAGCACTCCTCCATTTGCTGAATATCAGTTTATCAGCAATTTTGAGTTTCTTCTCATATAACCATCCATTTTCACCATAAGGTTTATATTTTAATCCCAGATTTACTGCCCAAAAAAATAATATTTTCTTGATTCCTGTCAATTTTTTACCTTTTGAAATAATAACATCATAGAATTTCTCAATGACACGAGGTACTGCATCAAAACCATCAGGTTTGATCTCTTGCATGTTAACAGCAATGGAGCCCATGTTCTCGGCGTAATATATACTGGCTCCACTGAATTGTGTCTGATAGTTTCCCATACGTCCTCCAACATGGCATAATGGAAGAATACTAAGGTATTTGTCAGTTGGGTTTAAATTGAAAACTGATGCTGCAGAGATGAAATTGCTTACAAGATTTTTTTGAGATAACATAACTCCCTTTGGATTGCCTGTTGTTCCTGAAGTATAGATCAGTGTAGCAATGGTTTCAGAGCCTATCCCGGCTTTTTCTTTTTCAACCTCATTTTTTACAGCTTCGGAACAAGCCTTCCCCTTATCGACAATTTGCATCCAGTTTGCAGCTCCTTCAACTTCATCAAATGTGAAAACCTTTGCATTAAGCTCCTTCCCGGTAAATGCAGCAGTAACACATTTATACAATTTTTTGTCCGAAATAAAGATAAACTTTGCACCGCAATCTTTTATAATGTATTCATATTCAGCTGAATTAAGAGAAGTAAATACTGGTACGTGAATAATACCTAACATTGACATGCCCATATCAGCAAAATTCCATTCAGGACGATTGAAGGATACGGTAATGATCTTGTCCCCTTTTCTCAGACCAAGTTCATAAAGGCCATAACAGAAATTATAGGAGAATTCTACATATTCACTTGAACTGTATTTTATCCAGACACCATTCTGTTTAGAGCATAAGGCATCTTCTTTTATAAAACCTTTCTTATACCTTTCTAAGAGATCAAATGTTCTTGTTACGCTCATGGTAGTCCTGATTCTTAAATTCAAATACAAATATATTTGTTAATGCAATTTAATAAATATAGCTGAGAAATATAACTTTCGGTAAAAGGATTGAATCTGCAGGGCTTATCATTAAGTAAAGAATGAGTTGTGGAAACTCTATAAGCAAATGATATAAATGTTTTTAATTCAATGGCAAATCCAAAACTTATTCTCTTTTTCAAAACAGTTGGCAATAAGAGGTAAAAAGATTAATATTGCCCTCGAGCCGATCTAGGTTATTGTTATTATTCTGAACTATAAGACATAGGCTATGGAGTTTTTTCATTCGCTTTTCGATTGGTATATGGCCAATCTGAATTATTTCACAATTGCCTTACTGATGGCTATTGAAAGTACATTCATGCCCTTGCCATCTGAAGTTGTTGTACCTTTTGCAGCTTATAAGGCCGGACAAGGAGACTTAAATGTATTTCTTGTAGTTCTTTTTGGTACCATAGGAGCTTTAAGCGGATCACTTATCAATTATACTCTTGCATATTATTTGGGACGTCCTATTGTCTATAGGTTTGCTGAATCGAAGGTCGGAAGATTGTTTTTGCTTTCCAGAGAAAAAATTGAGCATGCTGAGGAGTATTTTATCAGGAATGGAAAAACATCAACCTTCATTGGTCGACTGGTGCCTGGTGTTCGTCACCTTATATCGATTCCTGCCGGATTAGCTAAAATGAACCTACGTGATTTTATGCTTTTTACAATTGCGGGTGCGGGAATATGGAATATAATATTGGCAATCATAGGATATTATTTATATGAGGTAAGGAAACAGATATTCCCATATATCGGACATATCCTAATCGTACTTGGTATTGGTTTTGTTATTTATCTGATCATAAAAGCCAGAAAGAAAAAAAATATAAATATTTCAGAAACGAAGTGATAAACAACTTAATCCACCATCAACTTTCCTGAACTCAGAAACATCCAGTTCAATTGTTTTATATCCGGCAGTTTCAATTTTCTTTCTTGTTTTTGGGAATCCGTTAGGAACAAGTACGGTTCCGTTTATCCACAATGAGTTGGCAGCGTAACTCTCTTCATCGTCGACATGTATTTTATTAAAGCCGGCAAATTCATCTTTGTTTTTAAATTCTCCGCAAACAAGCATTGTATTCTGAATGCTGTTCAAGAGCTTTAAAATAGTCAGGCTTACCCAGGTCAGATGATGATAGCCCATTGACTATTGAATGGGACGGAGTTCTTACAATTGATTTTTTAAACATCGAATATATAACAGGGGTTCCTATAAATTTTCTCTGCGTAAATCTGCGCAATCTGCGGGAAAATTATTCTACTCATTATCCCTTCTGACTAGTTCCAGGGAGAAGGCAGGCAGACAAACTGCAATGTATTCAGCTCCTCCTTCAAATGGGGTGCTGTACTGGACCCATTCATCCTTTCCGGTCATAATGCCCTGACCCTCAGTTACTATAAATTCTTCATTCCGGGTTGCAATCTTAAGCTTACCTCTTAATACAACAGTATATTCATTGAACTGTGGAGACTGGCCGGGTTCAACCCATCCCTGAGGACTATTCATGTGAGCTATGCTTACTTCAGAAGTTTTGCTGTTTACATGTCCGAAAAATTCGTGGATGATTTTGCCCTGTGTACCTGCGGCTTTAATTATTGATGGTGTTGTTATGTGTTGTGCCATATTGTAAAATCGTATGTTTAAATTTCAGTCTTCAAGATATCCAAATTTCACTAATCAATTAATCTATATACCAGGTTTTTTACAAACTGTGCCCACTCTATTTGTGATTTTTCAGTAGTAAAAGTCTGCCATGGAATTACTTTACCAATACTCATAGTGACTGATGAGTTTCTCTGTTTATGCATTTCGCGTGGCAGAAGAATTATTTCAAGAGAGATTTTTATTCCCAGGAATTTTCTCACTCTGTCAACTGTGTAAAAAAGATTGGAATTTCTCCCCTCTATATAAACCGGGATAATATCGCGTTTGTGCTGAACTGCTTTGGTAATGAAAGTTTTTTGCCACAACGGATCTGAAATAACTCCTTTTTTCCTGCGTGAAACAATGCCGGCAGGGAATATCATAATTTGAGCATCTGATTCGAATAGCTGATTAAATTTTTCTACTGTATCCTTTGTGTTGGTTCCGAATACATTGACTCCGAGAATTACCGGTTTAAGATTCGGGATATAGCTAAACAGCTGGTTTGAAGGAGATATTACATTTGGAAAGAAACGGTAGATTGCACTAAGAAATGCCAGAGCATCCATACCTCCTACAGGGTGGTTTGCTACAAAGACAAATCTTCCCGACTTCGGAACATTTTCACCGCCATTAACATCAACATCAACATTCCACTCTTTTAGAACACTATTTACAAACGGGACTCCTGTTTTATTCCGGTTTCTGTGAATAGTGTCATTCATCTCATCCTGACGAACAAGTTTTTCAATAAGAATGATAATAAATTTCGGAAGCGATTTTACAAATTTCGATTTACTGCTTCTGATAGCTTTTTCAATATCAATCGTTTTTGTAATTTCTTCCATTATTCAACTATTTCTGCATTGTCGAATCGATCTGATTGTATATTCACTTTGCTTCGTCTTACCCTTTTTGCTCCTTTACTTCCAAAGAAACCCCATCCGCCACTGCCCAGAAGGAATCCCAGTGCATATAAACCTCCATTATTGTTCTGCGCATACATTGTAATTTTATTATTAAAAAGCATCCCAATAAAATCGAATGGAGCAATGAAACCATGCCACAAACCTCCAAAAAAGCCATATGTATGACCTGTGAGACATGGTCCTACAGCCTCATTCTGTGCACATCCTGTTAATAGGAGTATGGATGTGAAAAGTAATATTAACCAAAGATTGTTTTTTGAGATGAGCGTTTTCATTATATGTAAGGTTTTGTTAATAGATTTAGTGTAAAAGTATGTCAGAAGAGGGAGAGGTCAATAGCTTTCCCGGAATATTTCTTTTCATGATCGAGTAACCATCTCTCCAAGAGGTGTTTCTATCTTTGTGGTTATTATCATTATATAGTTATTCAGGAAACCTGCCAGAAGTTGACTTGATATATTTTATGTTCCTGAACCTCATAGCAGACCAGTCAGCGTCGACAGCAACCATTCGGATACCATAAAACCCATAATCATTAAGAGCTTTCCATCCATGGTCACGATAAATATCTGAGCTTAGGTTTCTGGAAGTTTTTTTTGGGTAGCAAAACCATAAAACGCCATCGGCCATAAGATTATGAATAACAATAGGAGTGTGAAATTCAATTTCAGAAACGTTTTTTACAAACAATAGAATAAAATCATAGGGACAACGAAGATCAATTGCCTTATCAATAATTACATCTTTAAATTCAATGGATAGAGCCTGAAGGAAATTTTCTTCAGCATTTATTACTGCAATCCTTCTCTGACCCTTATAATTAAGTTTCTTTAAAAGATTTTTCATGTTTGTACCTGGATTTATCTGCTAATGTAACAAAAAAATAAAACCTTCATGAAATAGTGGAATAAACATTTGTGAATGTGATTATCAAACACCCCGATCCAATCAGGCTATAAAATTTAATTCTATTCTGACAAATTATCAGATAAAAGGTTTTACCTTTACAATGTCAATAAATGGGGTGCCTTATAACTACGGGCTGAGATCATACCCTTAAACCTGATCCGGGTAATGCCGGCGGAGGGAAAAGAGTATCATACAAATTAGCATATAGAGGATAATAGCTTCATTTAAATGATTTTAACAATGGTTAATTTATCAATCTATGAGGAAATTATCTTGTTTAATTGCATTTATTGTTCTGCAGGGTATGTCACACGCAATTGCTCTCCAGGTAAATGGGTCAATTATAAGAGGCAAAATAACTGATATTAATGGTTCTGCACTGCCGGGGTCAAGTATTACAATTGAAAACACATTTCTAGGTGTACAATCTGATGCTGATGGCGACTTTATTTTCAAAGGACTTAAAGATGGTATCTATAAGCTTCGTTTCTCTTTTATCGGTTATGAGACATTGGTTAAGGAAGTAAGGCTTAAAAGTATAGCTGTTTTGAATATAACTCTCTCTGCGAAACCTTATAGGACCGAGGAGGTTTTTATAAATGCTACCAGGGCAGGAGAAAATACACCCCTGGCATATACAATAATTGATAAGGAATTGTTGAAAAAACAAAACACAGGTCATGATCTGCCATATTTGCTGAGTCTCACTCCCTCCCTTGTTGAGACTTCTGAAGCAGGAAACGGTGTTGGATATACAAGTCTCCGGATACGAGGAACTGACGGAAGCAGGATAAATGTCACAATAGACGGAATCCCGCTTAATGACGCTGAATCGCAACAGGTGTTCTGGGTTGATCTTCCTGATCTGGCTTCTTCAGTTGAAAATATACAGGTACAAAGAGGAGCAGGGACCTCTTCAAATGGTGCCGGTGCATTTGGGGCAACAATCAGTATTCAGACTTTGAGCCCTGATAATGAGCCATTTGCTAAAATTAGCTCATCCATGGGCTCCTTTAATACAATGAAAAACATGGTAGCAGCCGGAACCGGACTTCTTGCCGGCAAGTTTTCTGTTCAGATGCGTTACTCCGAGTTGAAAAGTGATGGTTTCATCGAAAGGACAGGCTCGAACCATAGGTCGGCTTATATTAGCGGTATCTTCAGGACTGAAAGGTCCAGACTAAAAGCTAATATAATTCTTGGAGAAGAGCATACACAGATTAGCTGGTGGGGAGTTCCCAAAGATATGCTTGCAGTTAACAGAAGATACAATCCTGCTGGTGAATATACCGATGAAACAGGAATTGTACGATATTATGATAATGAGAGCGATAATTATTCCCAGAATCACTATCAGCTCATTTACAGTTTGAAACTCAATAAATCGCTCTCTCTTTATACTGCTATTCATTATACAAAAGGGAAAGGCTATTATGAGGAGTATAGAGAAGAGCAATCTTTGTCAGACTATGGTATCCCACCTATAATTATCAGTGATTCAGTAATTACAGAAACAGATCTCATAAGAAGAAAATGGATGTCGAATGATTTTTACGGTCTGGTCTATTCTATGAAATATAAGAATGATCGAATTGAAGCAATCGCAGGGGGAGCGGCTAACTTATATATTGGTGATCACTTCGGAAAGATTATCTGGATGAGAAATGCTGGTGGAAGTGAAAAAGATTACAGGTGGTATCTAAACAGTTCAAGAAAAGGTGAAATTAGTGTGTATGGTAAAGTAAATTATTCACTGTCAGATAAAATCACAATATTTGGGGACCTTCAATATAGACATGTCCAGTATAATATGTCCGGTATAGATGATGATCTGAGAGATATAGGACAGGAGCATAACTATGGATTCTTTAATCCTAAAACCGGAGTTTTCTTCTCTATTACTCCAAACCAGGATGCTTATTTTTCATTTTCTGTTGCTAATCGTGAGCCGACACGTGCTGATTATAAAGAAGCATCGGGCGACCTTGATGCTACACCAAAACCTGAAACACTATATGATACAGAGTTAGGTTATAAGCTCAGATCAGGTAAAAGTTCTCTTGCTTTTAATTTTTATGCAATGATTTACAATGACCAACTGGTTCCAACAGGTGAGTTGAGCAATGTTGGATATTCTATTATGACTAATGTTGATAAAAGTTACAGGCTGGGTATGGAGATGTCGGCAGGGTTTAAACCATCTGATTTTATCGACTGGAATATGAATCTGACATTAAGTAGAAATAAAATCACAGATTTTGTTGAGTATTATACTGACTTCAAAACTTCTGATTGGTCATCGGAATATTTAAGTAAAAATCTGGGTAAGATGGATATTGCATATTCCCCTTCAGTTATCTGGACTAATGACCTTGGACTCAAAATTTATAGGGGAATTGACTTGCACATGATAAGCAAATATATCGGGAAACAATATTTCGACAATACCATGGACTACAACCGAAGCATCGATCCTTATTTCGTTAATAATATCAGAATTGATCTGGCACCTAAGATCAGGAATATTAAAGAAGTGGAGATACAGTTACTTATAAATAATTTTTTGAATGAAATTTATGAGAGCAATGCTTATGGAGGAAACTGGTATGAAAATGGTGCAGAGAATAGCTGGTCCTATTACTTTCCTCAGGCAGGGATTAATTATATGATAAAAATTGGACTGACATTCTGATAATAAATTATATAAAATGACAGTGTCCGATTGGTTGTCGAATAATTACATAGAGGTATTTGGAGCGATTGCAGGGATAGTATATGTGTTTCTGGAGATCAGGCAATCCATCTGGTTGTGGCCGGTAGGAATCATCACATCAGCTGTATATATATTGGTCTTTTTTACCAGTAAGTTTTATGCTGACATGAGCTTGCAGGGTTACTACTTGTTAATCAGCTGTTTGGGGTGGTATTGGTGGTTGAAGGGCACAGGGCAGAAGAAGGTGAGGGAGAGAATGGGTGAAGGGGAGATTGAGGAGCGCAGCGACAAAATTCCGCAAAGCGGAAAGGGGAGAAAGAGAGAGAGGGTGAAAGAAGTATTACAGGTTTCCAGAATAGACCTCAGGACTGGTGTGATGCTTGGTATTGTTTTTGTATTGTTATTTGCCGTGATGTGGATCATTCTATTTCACTTAACTGATTCCCCAGTGCCTGGCTGGGATTCATTTATAACATCTTTATCAATCGTTGCCACATGGATGCTGGCCCGAAAAATTTATGAGCACTGGTATTTATGGATTGTTGTAAATTCAGTATCGGCAGTTTTGTTTATGACCAGAGGCCTCTATCCGACAGTTATACTTTATGTGGTCTATGGAATTATGTCGTTTGTGGGTCTTAAAGCATGGGAAAAATCACTTAGGATGGTTGGACTGAGGCATAAACAAAGATAGTATGAGTTGAAAAACAGGAAAATGAAAAGCAATATGATTTATAAAACCGCAATTGTAGCTGATGGTATCTTTCCATCACACAGTATCCCTCTTAGTTATCTTAAGAATGCAGACAGAATCATTTGTTGTGATGGCAGTGCCGAAAATCTTTCAAAAGCTGGATATAAACCTGAAGCAATAGTTGGTGATATGGATTCTTTAAGCGAAAAGCTCACTCGCAGATTCAAAGATCGCTTATTTCGAAACGATGATCAAGATACTAATGACCTCACAAAGGCAGTAAACTGGTGTTCGGAGAGAGGTTACAGCGACATAGTAATTGTTGGCGCAACAGGTAAACGTGAGGACCATACAATAGGTAATATCTCACTCCTGACGGAATATATTAAAGATGTAAATGTAATTATGGTGACTGATACAGGCCTTATATTACCCTACTTAAAAAGTTGTAAAGTATCATCTTTTCCCGGACAACAGGTCTCAATCTTTTCAATTGATCCTGAAACAGAAATAACCTCGGCAGGATTGCGATTTCCTCTGGAGAAGAAAAAATCAGAAAACTGGTGGATTGCAACATTAAATGAAGCGCTTGAAGATATCTTTACTCTTGAATTTAGTAAAGGGCGGGTGATTGTATACCTGAAATTTCCAGATCAGAAATTATAATATTTTCATCTCCTTAACCAGGTTAATTAGCTGCACACGGCTCTTAACATTTGTCTTTATATAAATTCGGTGTGAATGATCTTTCACTGTTTGAATACTTATAAATAGTTTGTCTGAGATCTCTTTATTACTTAACCCATTACAGATTTCACGAACTATGTCTGTCTCTCGCGGTGTTACTTCAAATTTTTTACAGAATTCTTCAAAAGAGAGATCCTTAATTGGTTCGTTTGTAAAGGCTGATAGTAATGTTCCATAATTTAGGTAGAGAGGAAGAAAAGTGTTTCCGGCAAAGAAGGTAAAAATGAATATTATCGCAATATATTGTTGCGAGGTATAAAAAAGAAGAGGAGCAACCTGCGAAACCATAATAAGAAGTATTACAGGAGCAATTATCTTCCTGTCATAATCATGAATAACTGACTTCCCTTTCCGGGGAAATAAAATAAAAAGAGAAGCAAGCAGAGAATAAAGGATATTCATCGTGATGAAGTAATACTTTATAAGGGATATTGGTTCTACTGAGGTTGTTTTTGCAATAATATATCCAACAATAATTATTATTGAAAAATTGAGCAGCAGAAACCAGAATATAATCCAGTTATTATTCTTCCGACCGGAAATTCCAGAAGAAAATTGTATCAACATCAACCATGCAAAAACCAGGAATGGTAACCCAAGCAGCATTGAAATATCTGTAAACCTGGAAAGCAGTTCTTCAGATATGTAGCTTGAGAGAAAAGCTTTGATAACTACTTGTCCCCAAATCCCATAGAATCCAAATGTAAAGATAAAGACCTGAAAATAGAGTAGCGTTGAGAAGATGTTGTGATGGTATCTGTTTCTCAGCCTGGTTGATAGTACTACTCCTCCTGCAGCCAGAGCAACTGATAAAATAAATATTAGGTATCCAAAAAATTGCAACATTTTATAAAGGTATAAAAATCCGGAAATCTGACTGGATAAAAATAACTGCTACTTAAGTATTGTACTACATACTAAAGTAGGAAATTATAAAATCACTACTATAGTATTAAGTCTGTGCAGTTGCTGTAGTTTACATTTGCTTCATAATAACTGATAAAATTTTAACTTAAAAAAAGTAATTATGGAAACAAATAATGAGTATAGATTAGTTCCGGGTATTGGAAATAGTTTCTCAACTGGCTGGAGAGTAATGACGGATAATTTCCTAAGGTTATTCCTGGTCATTATCATTCTGGCAATAGTAACTGCTCCGATGAAAATGTTTAATTTTCATTTTGATGTATCAGATTTTCACAATGCACCATGGAATTGGAATGGTAACTTCGGGCATAATGTATTCACTCTTGGTTCGTTAGGTATATTTGCAGCATTCTTTGGATTGCTAGCGGTCCTATATACCTTTCTTGTTAAACCCGTATTCGAATACGGAGGAGATATGATTTTTGTCCAGGCTGTTCGGAAGAATAAGCCCGATTTTGAATATCTGATCAAAGGTTTTATGGAGAACTACCTTCATATTATCCTGGCCAATCTCCTGGTGTTTGCCCTTGTTGTTCTTGGAATATTTGCTCTTATTATACCAGGGATCATAATCGGATGCAGGCTGGTATTTGTCTCATATATAATAATGGACAAAAAACTTGACCCTATCGAAGCTGTTGAGATGAGCTGGAGACTTACAAGGGGGCATGGATGGAAGATCTTTTTCATGGGTTTTGTTTCAATATTTATTGTGATTTTTGGACTTTGCCTGATGATAGTAGGTATTTTCCCTGCAATTATCTGGATCTCCAGTTCGTTTGCTTCCCTATATGAATCTGTACTCAGAGAGAAGGAGCAAACGGTTGCAGAAACTGCTTAAGGTCTGATTAAAGGGCACATTATCCAGGCTAGTATTATTTATAAATTTAAAATATCCCATTTTTGTTGTTGCGCCTATTTGTAACCTTAAATAACCCCAATAATTGTACATGTGTTACTGATTTGCTTTTGGCGCTTAGCAGCAGAATATTAGCTGAAAGAAAAATATATATTTGTCATTTAAGGGGAATGGCTTACTTTTATTTAATAAAATAAAAGTCAGGAACAAATAATTGTTATAGTATGTATACTTTTAGAAACAACAAAAGTGACTACTTTCTGGTTTTAAAAGGATTAATTAGTTGGAGATAATTCCAAAGTTTTGGACTAATTGTAGAATCTATTGTAATTTAAACTATTGTTGATATATATACATGTAAATTGAGAAAGAAAAGTCCAATTTTAAAGCAAGTTTATTACCAAAAGGGTTTTATCAATTTTTTAAGTAAAGTATATTCTTATAATGTCTGTTGGAAATGATTTTTAATTTAGCTTATGGTAAAACAGGATACATAATGGAATTATCCAATAATTATCATATAGACATTATTGAACCTCAATGGATTGATAGTGTGAATGATCAGAGCCTTGCAATAACAGAAGCGCTCAGTAATCCATACAATAGCAAGCCTCTGAAAAAGATAGTGAATAACAATGATAAAGTAGCAATAATATTCTCTGATATTACCCGGGCAACACCCTATCATATAATTTTACCTGCCATACTAACTGAATTACAAAATATACCTCAAAAAAATATCTGCTTTTTTTGTGCTAACGGGACTCACAGGTTAGCTAGTGATCAAGAATTGGTTAATATCCTGGGTGAATCTATTGTTAAGAGCTATGAAATTGTTCAAAATGATGCGAACAATTCAGAGTTGCACGAATATGTTGGCACAACTACTTCTGGAAATGAAGTTTTTCTCAACAAAAAAATTCTGCAATGCAATATTAAAATTCTTACAGGTTTTATTGAACCGCATTTTTTTGCTGGTTTTTCGGGTGGTGGAAAAGCATTAATCCCCGGTATGGCATTTGTGAAAACAATTAAATATAACCATTCTATTGCCAATTTGTCACATGAAAATGTAAAATGGGGTATTACATATGGAAACCCACTTTGGGAAGAAATTATGGAAGCTGCAGAGTTTGTTCCGGGATTGTTTTTACTAAATATTACTTTAAATAAGAATAAAGATATCACAAATGTATTTGCGGGAGACTTACGAACTGCTCATATGGCTGGTTGTCAATTTGTAAAGGATTCAGCAATGGCTCCTGTAGATAAGCTATATGATATAGTGATCACAAGTAATTCGGGTTATCCATTGGATTTGAATATATACCAGACTGTAAAGGGAATGAGTGCAGCTGCTCAGATTGTAAAAGTGGGTGGAAATATTATTATAGCAGCTGAATGCTGGGATGGAATCCCCTCAAATAGTTACTATGAGACGATTTTAACATCAGTAAATAGTACAAAAAAGTTGATGGAGTTTATTAAAGAGAATGAAAGTATATTAAATGACACTTGGCAGATCTATTTTCAAGCACTAATTCAGCAAAAGGCAAAGGTATATATGTTTAGTAATCAACTGGATAATAAAACTATTAGAAAAGCCTTTCTCAATCCTGTCAACGATATTAGCAGTCTTATCGATGAACTAGTAAGAAAAACTGGGCCACAATCTAAAATTTGTATTTTGCCGGAAGGGCCACAGACAATTCCGTATTTAAAATCAACCTAAGCATCTTAGAATCAAAAAAACTAACCATTCCATTTATCTCTCTTTCAAAAATTATTATTACTATAATACATAATGAATATTGATATTATTTCCCCCCAAGTATTGATACTGTCAATTCTTGTTTTAGTTGGAGCGATTGGATCTAAAGTAGGAGTCATTTCAGTTGATGCCAAGGATATGCTGGCTAAGATTGTATTCGTTATCACCCTTCCTTTAATGCTATTATGTAACTTCATTAAGCTAAATATCACACCTGGATTACTCTCTAATAGTTTAGCTATTATTGTATTACTGCCTGTCATAATAAGATGTATGGGGAAAATAGTATTTATAGTGAGAACCAATAGTTGAATTTAACCATAAATACATTATCACATGGTTTATTAAACAAATCAGAAACTATAGAGCCAATAGTGTATCCTGAGTCCTGGCTTATTGTTTTTCCATTTGTCCATACAAAATAAAGTGTAGAGCCCAATTTATATTCCCACCTAAAAACAAAACTTGATCGGAACTGAAGAAATGAAAAGTCAGGGTCTAGAAATGTTACATCGGTACCATACATATTGTAACTATAGTTGTCATCCTCTTCATTAAATATTACATCAAGCATTTCAAACCTATCGGCAATATTAAAAGAACCAGCATCAGCTACTCTCTTGAAGCCTGAGTATTTTCCGGCAGAGTAATATGGGCTTCCATAATAGCGTACAGATAACTCAGGTGTAATATATATATCACTCCTGAAAACTATATTAACTATTTTTCTATCAATCAAACTTGTTATATAATAAGTATTATTTAGTACAGGAATTGTCGTAATATACTGTTGATTATTCTTTGATTTGCTATATGAAGCACTTAAGTTAAATTTTATTCTTTTAACTGGGAGCCAGTTTATTCTGCCCTCTATGCCAAAGGATTTACCAATTTTATCGGTTGAATTACTATAGCCAATATCAACGCTGCCACTTAAATCCTTATTACTGTTGGTATTAAGCGAGTAACTGAAATCCTGAGAGAGGTTGTTTCGCAGTGCAGGACCTCCCCATAATGCACGTGTATCTAATACAGAGTATTTAATTGTGTATTTTATACCCATTCTCCATAAATTATTAAAGTTAGAAGAATATGAGATGGCTGTTCTATTAAGGGTATTCTCTTTACCAAAGCTCCAACCAGCATTTTGATTCAGTCCAATGGTGTAGTCCCTGAATACTTTATTAGGTTTATTCATTGCATAGGAGACAGATGAGGATTCACTTATAATATCAGCATCACTTATATAGCCCATCTCATTCAGGTTAAGTCCTGGGGTCCTGTATTGTCCGATTATATCAAATCTCAGATTACCTCCTTTCTTACCAATGCCTATTAATGCTCCATGTCCTTCAAGATGCCTGGCACTACTATCTATCTCCAGATGAGTAGCATCCGGCCTTTGGAATCGATGATTGTGCGCATATTGTTTCCTGAGTATTGCCTCTTCATCACCTGACATAATACTACCAACTGCTTTTGCCTCTATGTAATATGTCCTTTTTTTCCAGTACTGTATAAAGTCTAAACCTCCTGTTTGAGAACTCTCCGGAACAAGAGTAGGAGTTAGTGTGTCATTAAAAATGCGATTCACGGAAGATAACGCTCCTCCAAAAATCGTTTGACCTTCTCTTAACTCTTTTTTAATGCGAGTAGTGAAGTAGTTTGTTACAGGAGCAACCGGGATCCTATGAGTTGCTTCTTCGCCAGGAAAGGTTGCATTTGCATACTCTCCGAGTGTTACACTGTTTAAAACACCAACTGAAAGACCTTTGTTATTCTTTCCTACCAGCTTGGCCGAGCTTAAAATAGTTGTATAGGAAGGTTTATCAGATACATTAATAGATTTGTAGGTGTCAGGAAAGTCTGGAGAGCTACCTATTCTTCTTGAGTAATAAACTGAGTTGCCGTCAATTGAAAAGTCGAATACATCATTGCCTTCAAGAAAGAATGGACGTTTTTCCTGGTAGAAAGTTTCATACGAGGTTAAGTTTAGTACTGAAGGGTCGGCTTCTACCTGCCCAAAATCAGGATTCACTGTCAAATCGAGGGTATAGTTACTACTAATACCAACTTTTGCATCGATACCTGCATCAAAGGTCAGTGGATCAAATGCCTTGTTTGGACCTTTATGCCGGGCTGAAGATAACAGATATGGCAAGAACTCAATTTGCCTCGAGGTCTTTATGTCATGTATCCCATCCATCTCCCCAAAAAGATAGACTCTTGCAGGAGCTTCTCTTGGTACAAGGTGCCAGTTGCTCATTTCTGAATTACGTCCAAGAGTTCGTGAAAAATGCAATCCCATAAGATACTCCTCTTTCTTAGCATACCTTAACTGGCTAAAAGGTATCTGCATCTCGGCTATCCACGATGTGTCATTTATTGTTGTTTTACCTTTCCATACTGCATTCCAGTTTTTATCTTCTATATAATCTCCCAAGTGCTTTAAATCTATCTTTTGGCCGGCAGCTGTAAGATTAAACTCAAAAGCTGTTCGCTTATCAAAATAACTATCTATTGCAATTGCTACCACATCGCCGGACCAGGCATCTCTTTCAGCCAAAATATTACGCATCTTATCAATCTGACTGTCCAGGCATATCATGGCTACATAGAGGTTACTATAGTCGTATAATACCTTGACATAGGTATCTTCTGTTGCAGGCTTGCCTCCGTTGGGTCGTTTTTGAGTAAAATTACCTGACCATTTGCCTTGCTGCCAACATTCATCATCTAATAGTCCATCAATTTTGGGTGATTGATCTTCTTCTAATCTGGTTGCCGTATATCGCCTTTTATTATGTAAAAGGGAATCAATTAATTCGGCTTGTGCATTTATCTTAGAAGATATAAAAATTAGCAAGAGTATAATAATCAGGTTTTTACTTCTCATCGTGTTGTTGTTTGTCAGGTTTCAGGCTAAATATTTTCCCCATTTCCTGTCTAACCAGGAACGAATTCGTCTTATTCTATTAAATGCTTATTTCGAACTCACGTTATTAGAATAATTCCAAAATCATATCCATCTAATCTAATACTTCTACGCAACTGTGAATATTCATTTATGCTCATTTTTCCTTTGATGATATCAAGAAAAGGAAAACGGATAAATTTTTTAACTTCATAATAACAATATATTACGATCGTTACAAATGAATATAAAATTATAGATTCTAATGCAACAGAAGGTTAAAAATATTAACAAGTATTTAAATTATTTTTACTATTTTTGCAAATAATATTTAATATAATAAGAATCTATGCGCACACCCTCTTTAAAGAAGGTTGATTCAGGGATAGGTGGATTATTTGAAGTGCTTAGAGTTTCTGACTCTTATTTTTATCCTTTATGGCATTATCATCCACAATACGAAATAATACTCATTAAAAAAGGCATTGGCGATTGTTACATAGGAGATAATATCAGGCCATTTAATGAAGGAGAAATTTTTTTATTAGGTCCTGATATTCCACATATATTTCGAAACTCACCAGAATATTTTATTAAGGGATCAAGAAAAAAGGCAGAAGCAACTGTTTTGTATTTTAATTATAAATTAGTAAGAAGTGAATTATTTAATCTAAACGAGTTCATAAATATAAGAGAGCTACTACAACAATCAAAGAGAGGTTTAATAATAAAAGGGATTTATAAAAAACCAGTAGCTCACTTGCTTAACAAGGTAGTGGATAATGACGGGATTAATCAAATACTAGAATTTATCTCAATGCTCCATTTCATTGCTACTAAAGTAAAATATGACCCAATTTCAAGTATTGGATTTACATCAAGTATTAATGAAGAAGGAGTGCCTAGGCTTAACAAAGTTTTTGATTATCTTTTAAACAACTTTTCACGCACCATTACTTTAAAAGAAGTAGCTGATATTTCAAATATGAGCCCATCTGCATTTTGTAGATATTTTAAAAAGATAACCAATAAAACATTGATTACCTATTTGAACGAGATACGAGTAGGGCATGCCTGCAAATTGATAATTGGGAATAGAAATAAAAATATTTCTCAAATTTGTAATGAATCAGGATTCAATAACCTGACTAATTTTTACATTCAATTTCGTAATTTTAAAAATTTATCCCCTTCAGAATTTAAGCAGAAATACAACTTCTAGGGTAACCAATCAGAAATTCTTTTATTTCCAAGATATTTTTCCAAACTGATTGTTAATGACATAAATTTAGTCGTAAATTTAATGTTTATGCTAATATTTTTACATAATGAATGCCTGTTTTTTTTTAATTTTGGCAGATAAAATATCAATTTTGACCTTTTATATAATTTTGAAAACAGTAAGAATGCTATATGCCATTATAATAAAATAGTTCGATAAGTTCAAAAGGTAAATAAATCACTTTGCTTTGAAATAAAGGAAGGATAAAGATTATTTTATGAAAACTAAACTAAAGGATAAAAAGATACGTAGAGTATATTTTCAAGAGATAACAGAGGAGGAAGATCTTAAAAAGAAAATTGCCAAGATCCAACTTTTTGCACAACAATGTCGGTTAGATGTATTTGAGATGCTTTATAAAAGGGGGAACGGGCATTGGGGAGGTTCTGCTTCATCAGCTGAACTTCTTGCGACTCTGTATTGCCATATATTAGATGTTGATCCGGAGAATCCACAAAATGCAGACAGGGATCGATTGATTTTAAGTAAGGGACATGCAGCCCCTATGTTATATACATTATTAGCTCATAGAGGGTTTTTTCCTGTTGAGGAATTATCGACCTTCAGGGAATTGAATAGCCGTCTGCAAGGGCATCCGTGTATGAATAAAACTCCGGGAGTTGATTTGTCAACAGGGCCTTTAGGCCATGGAATTTCTGTAGGTGTTGGTATGGCCCTGGCGGCTCGTTTACAAAATAAAAAATACTGGACCTTTGTTATAGTCGGAGAAGGCTGTCTGAACGAGGGCCAAAGCTGGGAGGCAATAATGTCAGCAGCAAAGTTTAAACCTGCCCGTTTAGTTATTATGGTTGATTACAATAAGGTTCAACTTGATGGTGCAAGCGAAGATATTATGCCTCTTGATCCTTTATTGGATAAGTTTAAAGCCTTCAACCTTAATGTTTCAAACGATATTTATGATGGTCATCAGGTAACTGAAATCATCAAGTCGTGGGAATGGATACAACAAAATCAGGAGCATCCATGTGTTGTCATTTACAAAACTCACAAAGGGAAGGGTGTGTCATTTATGGAAGACAACCATAAATGGCATGGCAGTACTATAGACGATGAGTCGTTTCTGAAAGGCAGAGATGAACTTATTACAACACTGGAAAATTTTTCGTTATGAATTATCTCAAACAAATTGCAATGCGAACAACATTTGGTGAATCACTCTTAGAGTTAGCAAAGGGCTATCCTGAAATTGTCGTATTAGATGCCGATGTCTCATCAAGTACTCAAACAATAAAATTTGGAATAGAATATCCTGACCGTTTTTTTAATGTTGGAGTTGCAGAAGCAAACATGGTGGATATGGCCAGTGGTTTTGCATTATGCGGACTTCGCCCTATTGTAAGTGCATTTTCTATTTTTCTTACATTAAAGGCAACCGAACAAATAGCAAACGTTATTTGCTATAATAAACTTCCCGTCATCCTTGTGGGTGGCTATGCCGGACTTTCTGATTCTTTTGATGGGGCAAGCCACCAATCGATTACTGACATCGCGATTATGCGTTCAATGCCTAACTTAAATGTTATTGTACCTGCAGACTCAATTGAATTAGCTCAGGCATTGAGACAGGTAATTAAACTTAAGACCCCAACATACTTGAGGATTAGCCGTAATCCCTCCCCTGTCTTGTTTGAAGATGGAGATCAATTCATTTTTGGAAAAATCAAGAGAATACAGGAAGGAAAGGATATTACCATCGCAGCATGTGGGATTACTTTGTCCATAGCTATTGAAGCAGCCAATGAACTTAATAAAAAAGGTATATCTGCCGATGTTTTAAATGTATCAACTATTAAACCGATGGACATAGATTCCCTGGTTATGTCTGTTCGCAAAACAGGTAAGATACTTACAGTTGAGGAACATAGCATATTTGGAGGACTGGGCAGTGCCGTATCAGAAACCTTAATGAAAAATTACCCTGTGATGATGGACTTTATTGGTGTTAACGACACTTTTACCGAAACCGGGCCATATCCGGAACTTCTTGACAAATATCATATTTCAAAAGAATCAATAATCGAAAAAACGATAATACTATTATCAAAATAATGAAATTGCCCTTGTCTTAATATTTCATTTATTAAAGTTTCTGGGTTTAAACCTTACAGCACACTCTTTAAAGTCTTATTACTCTCTATTTTATTTACTCAACCTACTTTAAGAAAGACGAGGCAACCCCATTCCTATATATATTACTAATTTACGAATTCATGAATCCCATGCATGCCGTTTGGTGCATAAATTTATCTATAAACAAAATCACGATTTTGTAACAAAAAGACAAAATGGATACTATTCACACTTATTCTTGCTCCAGAAAACCTCTTCTGAATAATCTTCAAAATTGATATTGATAAGATTTATGTTAATTACACCAATATTTTTAAATATTCAAGTAATGTAGAAATGTAACTTTGTTTTAAATGATCTTAAGAAACAAACCAAAAAATTCAAATTACACATAAATTCAAATTAAATATCTTATGAAAAAGGCAAACTGGATTTTTCTTTCATTATTATTTTTCACTTTTTCACACAGTTATTCTGATAATTTTTATGACCATTTCTCCAATTCACGCTGCGAACCTCAAAGAGTTGATTTTTCTATAAACGATGCTTTACCTCTTATCGATACCGGCAGGATTGTCCCTGAACTTCCTCCTTCGGGGGAAAAGTTGCGGTTATTAATTGATTCTGATGCTGCCAACGAGATTGATGATCTGTATGCTATTGCTCTGGCGTTGAACGCGCCTGACAGATTTAATATTGTTGGTTTTGTTGCAACTCATTTCGCTGGCCATGGACCAGAAGGCATCGAAGCATCTTATTCCCTTATACTGGAACTTTTAGAAAAAGCAGGGGTCAGCGGTAAATATACCGTAAAGCGAAGTGCACACCCGATGCAGTATATTGATTACCCCAGTGAAGGAGAAGGTGTGGACTTTATTATTGAACAGGCCCGTAAAGCGACCCAAGATGATCCACTTTGGGTAGTTTGCCTAGGTGCGGCAACAAACATAGCTTCAGCAATACTGAAAGATCCGGAAATTATCCCCAGAATCCGTGTAGTTTTTCATTCAAGAAGCAGTCAAACATGGCCTGAGAGGTCGGTACAATACAACGTAACAGGTGATATTTTAGCTGCCCGTACATTGCTTAAATCAAAAGTACCTTTGGTTTGGTTCGATACAGGTACAAACTTACGCATCAGCTTTGAAGAAACTGAAAAACATCTAGCTTCTACCGGAAGTTTAGGTGAGTTTATTCATGATTTCAGGAAAAAAAGGGCCAACTGGATGACCGATCAAAAGGGCTTCTTCGACCTCGGCGATATTGCTTTTCTTATAAAACCGGAATTATGCTCTCTTGAAATCATTAATGCCCCAACGATGAATCAGAATATGTATTTTAACCAAAAAAAAATCAATGGAAAGATGATGAGGGTTTATGAGATAAAAAATGAAGAAACATGGCAATTATTGTTTGAAAAGATGGGAAAATATTCAAATATTATCAGAAAAAAATAAAATTACAGAAATCTATCGAATTTAATCGATCCGGAGATCGGAAAATGGGAAGAAACAAATTGCCCCAACCCTATACACCTATACGGATTACAATTTTTATAAGAAGAATGGAAAATTCTTGCAGTGTACCATGTAGATCGGGATATAACTTTTCAACTTCTTTACATGTGACTGAAATAAAAATAGGGCAAGATGAAAGGGAGATAATTCATTAATTTTTATAAATTATGGTCTGTTTAAAAGCCAAACCAAAACATAAAATTAAAATATTAATATGTAAATGTTGTTTAACCTAAAATCAATAACTATGAAAAATTTTTTATTTGGACAGTTACCATGGCTCATATTAATTATTCTGTTAGTCATTCCAATTAACACTTATGCACAGGGAATTTTAGTCAAGGGTAAAGTTACTTCAGATGAAGACGGTACTCCAATGCCGGGGATAAATGTCGTAGTGAAAGGTACCACAATTGGGGCTATGACTGATGTTGATGGAAATTACTCAATCAATGCACCTGATGGAAATGGCACATTAGTATTTTCATTTGTTGGCTATATTGCCGAGGAAATTCCCATTGAAAACAAATCTCTGATAAATGTTTCCTTAAAAGTAGATATAACGACCTTACGAGAAGTCGTAGTTATAGGATATGGCACTCAAGAAAAAAAGGACATAACAGGTTCAGTTTCCCAGGTAAAAAGTCAGGCATTAGAATCAGCACCAGTATATAATTTGGAGCAATCTCTTAAAGCCCGCGTATCTGGTATTCAGGTTCTTCAAAACTCAGGAAGCCCAGGAGGCAGAATTGAAGTGCGCATACGTGGAGGTAATTCTATGGTAGGAAGTAATGATCCTTTATATGTAGTTGATGGATTCCCAATTGCTGGAGGAATTGATTATATAGATCCTTCTGATATTGAATCTATAGATATTTTGAAAGATGCATCTTCAACAGCTATTTATGGTGCAAGAGGTGCGAATGGTGTGGTAATTATAACAACAAGAAGAGGGGAAAAGGGACAGACAGGAAGAATTGAAATTAACAGTAGTTACGGCGTTCAGAAAGAAACTAAGAGATATGATGTGTTAAATTCTAAACAATATGCCATCATAGCTAATGAATGGTTGAAAAACCAGGGATTACCCCCATATTTTAACTTGAATGAGATTCAAGGAGAAGGTACGGACTGGCAGGATGTTGTTTTTAGAACTGGACAAGTCCAAAATCATAGCATAACTTTTTCGGGCGGTGGAGATAGGACAGCATATTCATTATCAGGCAATTATTTTGGTCAAAATGGGATTGTATTCAATAGTTCCGCTAACAGAGGTAACATAAAAATAAATTTGGACCATGAAGTGAACAAAAGGTTAGACTTAGAATTAAATTTGACATTAGGAAGAAATGAGGTGAACCAGCTACCGATGGATAATGCTGCTTTTGGCGAAACAGGGCAAATGAATAGTCATTTAGCCGCTCCCCCTACTTTGCCTGTATATGATGAAAATGGCGATCCAACAAGAATAGAACATGCTTATTTTTTTGCATCACAGGACATGCGAAATCCTGTAATATATAACAAACCTTATAAGAATAGGAATCTTAAAAATTCTATTCTTGGTAATACGTCTATAGCTCTAAAGATTATAGAAGGATTGAAATTCACAACCCGGTTTGGATTTGAATACTATATGAATTTTGATGAAACTTTTGTACCTATTATTTTTTCTGACGATAAGGGTTCTGCAACTGAGAGGTATAATAATTCAAATTCATTTCTGAATGAGAACACCTTGCATTATTTAAAAACATTCAATAACCATAGGTTGGATCTTGTTGGTGGTATTACTTATCAATCTTTTACAGGGAGATACACAAGTTTAGGAGTAAGTGAATTCCCAAATAATATTACAGAGAATTATAATATTGGTTCTGCTTCGGTTATAAATATACCCAGTAATAACATTTCGGAATGGAAGCTTTTATCTGGGTTAGCAAGGATAAATTATTCCTACGATGATAAATATCTGATAACAGTAAGCATGCGAGCAGATGGTTCTTCCAGATTTGGAGAAAATAATAAATGGGGGTATTTCCCATCGGCTGCATTAGGATGGCGTATGACTGAAGAACCTTTCATGGAAAGCTTATCTTTTATATATGATTTAAAATTGCGTGGAAGTTATGGGATAACAGGTAATACTGCATTAAGTCCTTACCAGTCATTGAGCAGATTAGGCTCTCTCAGAACAATTTATGGAAGCAATACTGAAGTAGTTGGTTATGCACCAAGCACTGTGGGAAATCCTTCTCTCAGATGGGAAACAACGGCTCAATATGATATTGGTTTTGATCTAAGTATATTTACAGGTGCAATTGGTATTACTTTTGACTATTATAGGAAAGTTACGTCAAATCTTTTAGCTGCTGTACCTCTTCCCCCCTCAATGGGATTTACTTCAACACTTAAAAACGTTGGAGAAATGGGAAATAAAGGTATAGAATTTGCAGTGAATGCCAATGTCCTTAAAAAGACGTTTAAATGGGATATATATGCCACAATTTCTAGAAATAAAAATAAAATATTAGAACTTGAAGGAGGAAGTGATATACTTGGTTCTTCATTTGGACATCCTTTTAATGCACCTGCTAATTTGGCCAGAGTTGGTGAATCGTTTGGAGTATTTTATGGGCTAAAAGAAGACGGTCTCACTGCGGATGGGTCTATCAAATATGTTGATATCAGCGGTCCCGACGGTGTTCCTGATGGAATAATCAATACTTTTGATCGTGCAATAATAGGGAGCCCTCACCCAAAATTTATTTATGGTTTAAACCACGACTTTTCCTATAAAAACTTCAGCTTGAACATTTTCTTTGAGGGCGTTTATGGAAATGATATTTTTTGGGCTACAGCTGGCGTATTTCTTGGTTCTTATCAAAGAGGGCATAACCAGCTTACTGATATTATGGGTAATTATTGGACAGCAGAAAATCCAGATCCGAATGCAAAATTTCCCAAAATAAGCAGTGCCTCTAATGCTCAGGTTTCTGATAGATACATTAAAGATGGCAGTTACTTGAGGGTTAAAACTTTAGTAATTACCTATAATATTCCTGTTGGTAAAATTCCTTGGATTAATAAGGTGCAAGTTTATTTTTCTGGGAATAACCTCTTCACCTTTACAAATTATCCTGGTCTAGACCCAGAAGTAAATACTAGAGGTAGTGATGCATCGAGTGCTTCAAGCAAGTTGTTTATGGGAGTTGAACAAAATCCTTATCCCTTCGCAAAAACATTTTCATTTGGAACCAGATTAATGTTTTAAAAAATTAAAATAAAGAAATTATGAAAAAGACAATATTGTTTTTATCTATAATAATTTTTTCTTCCTGTACAAAGATATTGGAAGAAGTGCCGAAGAGTTTTATTGCACCTGAAAATTATTATCAAAACGAAAAAGATGCCGAAGGAGCCATTATTGGAGTCTATAGTTCAAATTTTATTAATAGCTCTTATATAAATTTTAACGCACTACATACTGATTATGCACTAGCACGGGGATCTTTCACTTCACTTGGAAACTTTAGTCAGGTAATTGCTTCAGATCAAATTGGAAGGGTAAATGGTTTTTGGACTGATTGTTATGTAACAATTAATCGGGCAAACGTCGTGTTGGATAGAGTACCTCAAATTGTAGATATAAATGAAAATACCCGGACCAGGATTTTAGCTGAAGCTTGTTTCTTAAGGGCATTTTCTTATTTTGCTTTGTTAAAAGATTTTGGACCAGTACCTTTAAGAACATCTGAAACAACTGGCACAACTGAAAAAGAAGTGCCCCGGGCAACTGTGGATCAAGTTAACGAATTAATGATTAATGATTTATTAATCGCTGAAAATGATTTGCCTGAAACAGTGGGTAATGAAACTGGAAAAGCTTCAAAATGGACAGCAAAAATGTTGCTTGCCGCAGTTTATCTGAACAAAGAAGATTGGAGTAAAGCGGCTGAAAAAGCTGATGAGGTTATTATGAGCAATAATTTTTCTCTTGTGGAAGTGACAAAATCAGATGATTTTTATAATATTTTTGCCACTATTACAAATCCAGAGTTAATTTTTGCTTATCATCAATCACAAACTAGATTATCTGATTTCGTACAATGGTATCATGGGGCAGGTACCCCATATAATAGAGGTAACGTTTGGGGTTTTACCAATTTGCCAGATATGAATTCTCCTATTATCCAAAACTGGGATATTAATGATTTGCGTTTAGATTTTAATTTATATTCTAGTTATATTGGTGATAATGGGGTACTAGTAATACTCCCTCCTTCAGATACTCAATGGCGTTTCAAAAAATGGATTAAAGATCCAAATGGATATGCCACCTATAGCGTACCTATATATCGTTATGCCGAAGCATTTTTAACTTACGCTGAAGCATCTTGTATGGCTGAAGGTAGTCCCTCTAACTTAGCCCTCGAGCGCTTGAATGTTATTAGGAGACGGGCATACGGATATAATCCAAACCTTAATTCTCCGGTGGATTTTCCAACAGGCATGAGTAAAGATGAATTTCGTAATAAGGTATTACAAGAGAGGGCATATGAATTCTTCTTTGAGGGTGGCATCCAATGGTGGGATCTGAGAAGGACAAATCTGGCTAAAGAAGTTATTGAAGCATCCGGGAAACCTTTTACTAATTATCGACTACTATATCCCATACCACTAGCTGAAATAGAAAATAATCCGGCAATTAATCAAACTGATCAAAATCCTGGCTATTAATTTCCACAAATAGTCAAGTTAATGATGTTTAAATAATGAAGTCGGTCAACTGGAGTGGGGTAGAGATGCAGTTCAAACCACCTTTATGATTCTGAGATTAAGTACCTTGCTAGTAAAGTGCTTAAGGGAACTTCATTTTGAAAATATCAGTAAGATAATAAAAGGACGAATGAAAATGGAGCATAATCTTTTATATATTTAGAAATGAATGTTGATTTAAGAGAATTTGCATTTTTTGTATTTACTATTTTATTAATTTACGTGCTGACCCCTGTCATTAGCCAATCATTGTCTGATGAACATAAAAGGGAGCATACAGCATCATATAACGCAGCAAAGGTATCGGTTAAGGTGATTTTAGATACAGATATGCACAGCGATGTTGATGATGCCGGTGCTCTCGCTGTGCTCCATGCATTGGCTGACAGGGAGGAATGCGAGATCCTTGCCGTGATGTGTAGCACCAAGGATCCGTTTTCGGCACCTACAGTGGACGCGATCAACACATATTATGGACGGCCTGACATTCCGATCGGTATCGTTAAAGGGGAGGGCGTACTTCGCAAATCGAGCTACACCCAGGGTATCGCCTCGGAGTTCCCTCACGACTTCAAATCTGATGCTGCTTCTCCTGATGCTGCCTATCTTTATCGTAAGATCCTCGAGAAACAGCAAAACCATTCAGTAGTCATTGCTACAGTTGGCTATCTGACAAATATTAGAAACCTCTTACAACTCCCTGCTGAAGAAGGGCATATAAGCGGAGTAGACTTAGTGAAACTTAAGGTCAAGTTTTGGGTATGTATGGGAGGTAATTTCATAGGTTATCCTCCCAAAGACGATTTGAAACTTGGTAACACGAATTTTGTGGGTGATGCACACGCAACGTACTACGCCATTTATCATTGGCCCGGCGAACTGGTCTTCGCTGGTCGCGAAATTTGCTCTGTTCCAAGTGGCTTGTCTATTGGAGAAAACCTTATAAAAACACCTCCTAAAAATCCTGTACGTAGAGCCTATGAGCTATACTTTGGTGGGAGTGTAAAAAACCGACATGTTGCAGATCTAGCCACTGTGCTTTATGCCGTACGCGGATTACGCGACTATTGGGACATTCAAACGGAAGGCTACATGGACATTCAACCTGATATGACCTTTGAATGGAAATTTGATATAGACAAGAACCAAGCCTACCTGCTCAAGAAACAACGGGATGGAAAATCCAATGACCGCTATGTGGAGTCTGTGCTTGATAGCCTCCTGATTCAAACACGACAACATTAGAATTATCACTAATTCGGATAGATTAGATAGTACTTTAATTTATATTTAAGTCAATGTTAGTGAGTACAATATGATGAAATGGATAAGATTATAAACCACTAGAGTTTTTAATTTGTCGCTGGTATTAACAAATCTCCATTTTGGTCCTGGTAAATATCAATATTTTGGAATGATGGAAGAACATGAATAACCTATTAATATCTAACTAATAATTCCTTTTATCATGAAAAGCATCTCAAAATTTTTCTTTTCGCGAACAGTTTTTGCAATGACCTTTATATTATTCTTTTTAACTTGCATTTTAGGGTGTACCCTTGAAACAAAAAAGGATCATAAAACTGAACCGTTGAGAGTTATCTTTGACACCGACATTGGTGGTGACAATGATGATGCTTCTGCAACAGCTATTTTGCATGCACTCGCCGATTCCGGTAAAGTGGATATTCTCGCTATGGGTGTTGTTTCAGCTTACCCTTATGCCGCTGCTTGTCTTGATGCAATCAACACTTACTACGGACGTGGTACTATTCCCATTGGCGTTATCAAGACAAAACCTGCAAGCTTTTATCAAAGTCAATCAACCAGTGTTACTAATTATTCTCAGCCGGTAGCAGAAAAATGTCCATATGACATTGAACCAGAAAGCCAGATACCTGATGTAGTGCAGGTCTATCGTAAGATTCTTGCCAGTCAACCAAATGGGAAAGTCACCATGATTGCAGTCGGAATGATGGATAATCTGGTTAATCTAATCAATTCGAATCCGGATGAATACAGTAAACTTACTGGATATGAGCTTGTTAAATGTAAAGTTTCCGTTCTCTTTGTAATGGCCCCCTATTTCAATGAACAAAACGAATATCAGAGAGCATATAATTTCACTACATCACCTGGATCTGCCGTAGAGTTAGTCAAAAAATGGCCTACTAAGATCAAATTTGGGGAAGGAAACCTAGGGCATGAGCATTTTATTGGTAGCTGGTTGAGAAAGACTCCTGCCGAAAATCCAGTTCGTGTTGCTTTTGAGGCATGGTCAAAATTACGTCTTGATAGTACCGCAGTCGCACGAGACCGGCACTGTGCTGACCCGACAACTGTCATCTATGCAGTCTATGGTCTAAAGTATTTTAACGAAGTTGGCCCTGGTGCATGTGATATCCGGCAAGAAGACGGCTCCACCCGCTGGGATTCCATAACCAATAGACAGAATTATTATAATACACAGAAGTTGCCAATTGATGAACTGGAACTAATTATGAATCGTTTACTAATTCAACCACCAAAACGCACCAATTGATCCACAAATGTTAGGCAATTCACCTGGCTGCCGAATACAGTCATCCCTGATGGCCTCATTCAATTGGTGTAATTAGGTATAAATATTATCCATGTATTATGGCCAAATACCTCAAGGTTCAATCAGCGCAAATAGTCTGGGTGTTATTAATCAAAATTACGGTTATAATGGCTACGAAAATAATGCTCCTCCGTTAACATAAATTGCCCCTGAAGATGATAATTAAGAGAGATTTGGTTGTAGTTGTTGGTTAGGTAGTTAGGGTTGAAGAAGAAGGGGTATTATCCCTTCTTCTTTAAATGTCTTATGATCGTTTTGATATTAACAAATAATGAATATCATCATCAGAATCAATTTCAATAAGGTATTGTGTTATTGCTTTTTATTACTATCCAAGATAGAGAATTTTATGAGGTTAAGAACAGTATTAGATTACATAAAATCATTCGGTAAGATGAAACACTAATTTCAGATGAGATGGATCCCTTTATATGAGGCGAAAAACTTACCGCAATACATTGGATTCATTGTTTTATTGAAAAAACATATATGCGACAAATAGTCTTGCCTTGAAGAACGTGATGAATAAATTGGTAATTGATGAAGTAAATAAAGTTGTTAAATATAACATAACTTTGTAATTAACAATAAATTATAACTTTTAATGAATATAAAAATTAAAAACTTCAGGTGGTGGATAGCTATTCTGTTAGCAGCTGCCACAGCACTCAATTATCTTGACAGACAAAGCCTACCGGTAGTAATAAAGGAAATCCAGAAAACAATCCCTATTTCAGATATTGACTATGCTTATCTTCAAATGGCCTTTTTACTGGCTTATGGTATAATGTATGCTGTTGGAGGGAAAATATTTGATTTACTTGGGACCCGCATAGGGTATGCTATCATGATTATTTGGTGGTCGTTAGCAAATATGCTCCAGGGGTTAGTATCATCAGTGTCTGGTTTAGGCGTTGCACGATTTTTTCTTGGAGTTGGTGAAGGTGGCGGTTTTCCGGGTTCTGCCAAAGCAGTATCGGAATGGTTTCCTCCTAAAGAACGTTCGTTTGCATTTGGGATATTCAATACAGGTTCAAGTCTGGGAGCTGTTGTTGCTCCGCCACTGATAGCCCTTATAGCCGTATCACTCAGCTGGCGCTGGGTTTTTATAATATTTGGCCTTGCAGGATTGATTTGGGTATTTATTTGGTATTTTATATATAATGTTCCTGCAAAAAGTAAGTTTGTTACCAATAAAGAAAAGGAGTATATTGGAGAAACTATTGCACTCAATAAAACTAACAACGAAATAATTCACGAATCATCAATACGTTGGATAGACCTTTTTAAATACCGCAAATTGTGGGGATTGTTACTTATTAAATTATTCTCCGATTCAGCATGGTATTTCTTTATATTTTGGTTGCCTAAGTATTTGGGTGATATCAGGCATTTAGATATTAAGGAAATTGGCTATTATGCCTGGATTCCTTATGCCTTTGCCGGTGTTGGAAGCTTTGTAGGTGGTTGGCTGAGTAGTTTTCTTATTAGTAGGAATTTGACATTGGATGCTTCAAGAAAGATAGCACTTGGTATCGCTGCTGCATTATTACCGGTAAGCCTTCTTATTACGAATGCTCCATTAGGCTTTGCGATAGTGTTTTTTAGTATTGCGATGTTAGGGCATCAATTTTGGTCAACAATCGTTCAGACACTGGCTGCTGATATATTTCCATCATCTGTTGTAGGCTCTGTTGCCGGTTTAATGGGTGCTATCGGTTCGTTTGGGGCACTACTATTCAACTTATTGGTAGGTATATTAGTTACGAATTATGGTTATTCCCCAGTATTTATTATTGCAGGGATGATGCATCCATTATCATTTGTCTTGGTATTACTTATAATAAGAAAAATTGAATTGGTAAAACTAAAAATATGAATAAAATCTGGATAGGCAACGACCATGGTGGTTACGAAATGAAACTGCAACTCATTGAACATCTTGAGAAAAATGGATATGAGGTGAACAATATCGGTTCCAATTCTACTGAGATTGTCCGATATCCCTATTTTGCCCGGAAAGTAGCTATGGCAATCTCAAGAGGTGAAGCGGAACGTGGAATTTTAATCTGTTCTACAGCAATAGGGATGAGTATTATTGCCAATAAATTCAAGGGAGTGCGGGCATCTGTTTGTACCTCAACTTATATGGCAAAGATGACAAGGGCACATAATAATTCCAATATCCTTTGTTTAGGAGGTAAAATTACCGGCATCTTTGAAGCCATTGACATGTTGGAAACCTGGTTGTCTACTGCATATGAAGGTGGAAGACATGATATTTCTCTGGGATTAATAGATGAGGCAGAGAATGTTATTTGTAATCCTGATGGATGGATACCTAAAGATATGGATAAATGAAAGCTATTCAATAATTACCATGAGATATGGGTATTGAAGTGGCAGAGGCAGGTATTAGTGAAACATTGTCCGGTATAAATGGATATATGATAGATATTAGCGACATTTTTACTGAAACGAATCTTTTGACTTATTTACAAATTATGGGATTTCAATAAACAAGATACTAAAAAAGCTGATATTGTTTAACTTAATAAATTATTTATGGATGAAAACAAGAATGATTCTCGGATTTCTTACATTATGTATCATTTTCATTTCAGCAGGTATGCTAAAAGCTTACGGCGCTACTCAAAAAGAAATGAAAACCCTTCCGGCAGAAGTGGTAATAGATAAGATAAGAGGAGGCTTGTTAGGACAGATCCTGGGTGATTTAAATGGCCTTCGACATGAGATGCGCTATATTAATGAACCGGGCAACGTTAAAAACTATGTGCCTTCATTACCTGAAGGTGCCTGGACAGATGACGATACTGATTTTGAATGGTTTTATATCTGTGAAATGCAAAAGAACCGAAATGTATTTTTATCTTTGGATACTATTACTGAACTTTGGAAGAGCCGGGTAAACAGAGGGGTATATTGTTCTAATCGTTTTGCCCGTTACCTTATGGACCTTGGGTTTAAGCCTCCCTATACAGGTTACAGTACCTTCAACCCCTGGGCAGGGTTTAATATTTCGGGGCAGTTTTTATGCGAAACGTACGGGCTTGTAGCTCCCGGTATGCCACAGACCGCAGCCCGAATTGGTTTGAATTATACCACTGTGGCCATCAACAATGAACCGGCCCAGACAACCCAGCTTTTTACAACCATGATCTCAACCGCCTTTATTGAAAATGATATTAATAAAATACTTGACGCCGGAATTGCTACGCTTGATAAAACCAGCATTATTCTGGAGGTTATTAATGACATAAAAAAATGGCATGCTCAATATCCTGATAACTGGAAGGAGACGCGTCGTTTATTAAATGAGAAATACGTACAGGAGGGGGGGAGAACCAGAGACGGAAATGGCCATGAATTGAATACGGGATGTATTATTGCAGCTTTATTATATGGGAAAGGTGATTTTCAGGAATCGGTAAAGCACGCCTTTAATTTTGGATGGGATGCGGATTGTAATGCCGCCACTGTCGGGACTATTATTGGTGTCACGTACGGGTACCGAAGAATGATGAGCCCGAACGACCTTTTCAATCCGGATTGGCAGATTGTTGACCGGTACAGAAATACTACTCGCGACAATATGCCTATGGATGAGACCATAACCAGTTTTGCCGACCGTATAATTGAATTATTTGAGATGGTCAATGAGGAAAACGGAGGGGCAAAAACAGTTGTAAACAATACGGTTGTTTATCAAATACCCGTTGAACAACCTGCTATAATGATAAAATTATCACCTGTTGGAGAGCAGAAACAGCTTTTGCAAAAAGAATTTGAAAAGCAAATCATTAAGGGTATTGCCAGTACTGACAGGGAAGAAAGGGCCAGGGCAGCTTACATGGCTGTTTGTCTTGATATGAGCAGCAATCTGGCTAAGAGTAATGCAAAGCAATGGAAGGCAGCATGTAATGATTTAAGCGGTTACTGGAAGGTAATGAACAACATCTTTTTTGGCAATTTCCAAGCCTTGAACATGTTTGGGGGAAAATTCGAATTGGCCGGGTTTAAAGTTCCTGCAAAACAGTACAGCTCTAATGACATATACAATGATAAAGTTTTCTGGAAAGATCCTAAAGATTTATATTAACTAAGTTATGTTGAAATTATCAATTGCCATAGCAGACGAAGACGCTTTACAATCAGCATTTGTGGTGTTCAGAGGTTTTGAAAAGCATATCCCCATTGCAGCGGAACTTGGATATAATGGTGTTGAACTTGCTTTGAAAAAGGCATCAGATATTAAAATTAATAATCTCGATCGTTTATTAAAGAGTTCGGGATTGAATGTGTCTTGTATTTCAACCGGACAAGTATTTGCAGAATCTGGATATATGTTTACTGATTCTGATAAAAATCGCCGGAATATCCTTCGTGATATCTATAAAGATTTCATTGATTTGGCTTCGAATTACGGGAAGTTAGTGAATATCGGACGTGTACGCGGAATAATTGGAGACAAAAATAAAAAAAATTGCGAAAACAGATTCATAGATCTGGCTCGTGAATTATGCGAATATGCACAACCGAAAGATGTTACATTGATACTGGAACCAGTAAATCGATACGAAATAAATTTCATTAATAATCTTGAAGAAGGTGTTGAATTGTTGGGAAAGATTAATATGTCAAATATGAAACTAATGCCCGATATATTTCATATGAATATTGAAGATCCAACTATCGGGGGAGAATTGGCTAAACATATAGACCATATATCTTACATTCATTTCGCCGATTCAAACAGGTTAGCACCTGGCTGGGGACATATTGATTTTAAGGAAGTATTTGAGAAACTGAAACTATCGAATTATTCGGGTTGGTTATCGGTTGAGATACTTCCCAAACCTGATCCATCTTCAGCAGCTAAACAAGCAATCGATTATTTGAAGCCATTTATTAGTCGATATAATTTATAATGTTATTGGATTTTATTAACACAAACACTTAAAAAGGAGGATAGAATATGATCGAATCTTGGAATAAGTATATGAATATCGGTACTATTCATTTTATGTCTTTCCCTGAGGTTATGAAGGGGGAAGGTCCAATCGTTGAAACACTGGAAAAAATATTAGCTAATGATTTTTTTACAGCCGTTGAGATAACACACATAAAAGACCTTAAAGTTCGCGAAGAAGCAAAGAAGATGTTGGAGAGTAGCCATGTGGTTTCCGCTTATGGAGCACAACCAGTTCTTCTTTCGAACAAACTGAATCTTAACTCATTGATTGAAGAAGAGAGAAAGAAGGCCGTTGATGAAATCAAAAAATGTATTGAAGAGGCGGCATTTTTAGGCACAAAGGGTGTTGCTGTATTATCTGGTCTCCATCCCGGGAAAGAATTAGAAAGTGAAGCGATACAAAAGCTTCTACAATCCCTAGAGGAGTTATGCGAGTACAGTCAGAGATTCAAACTTAAATTTGAACTTGAATCCTTTGATTTCGATGTTGATAAGAAATGCCTGATTGGAAAGTCATCTCTTGCAGCTGAAGTTGCAAGAGAAGTAAGAAAGAAGTTTTCCAATTTTGGTTTAATCTTAGATTTATCACATTTCCCGATACAGCATGAGCAGACTAAAGTGGCGTTAAGGAATTGTCTCGAGTATATCACTCATCTTCATATTGGCAATTGTGTATTAAAAGATAAGAGCCATCCTGCATACGGAGATCAACACCCACGGTTTGGCATAAATGGCGGAGAAAGTGATGTAGAAGAGGTCAGAGAATTCTTTGCTTCCCTATTTGAAATAGGATGGCTGAATAAAGATGAGCCTGTAAATCCAGAGGACAAGCCGATTGTCAGTTTTGAAGTCAAACCCATGCCATGGGAAAAGAGCAGCATAATACTGGCAAATTCAATAAGAGTTTTCAAAACAGCCTGGGAATTATTATAAATATTGTAAGGAGGAAAGATGCCAATTATAAATTCAAAAACATTAAAAGTAGTCAAAGACTATTCAGTAGAAGAGTTGATTCAAAAAGCTAAGGAGATGCGTGTTTATAATATGGTGTCTCTAAGTGCTGCGGGATCAGGACATACCGGGGGTACCTTATCTATTATGGATGTTGCAGCAGTACTCTATTTAAAAGTTATTAATCATGACCCGGCTAATCCAAAATGGGATGATAGAGACCGTGTATTCTGGTCAGTAGGGCACAAAGCACCTGCACTGTATGTTGCGCTTGGGATGGCAGGATATTATCCTATTGAAGATACTGTTAAGTTGAGAAAACTTTGGTCAGGATTTGACGGTCATCCAAATCAGTTTAAGCTGCCAGGATTAGAACTTTCCAGCGGTTCGTTAGGACAAGGATTTGGAGTAGCAATAGGTTCTGCACTCAGGGCAAAATTAGATAAGAAAGATTATCGGGTTTTTTGTATAATGGGAGATGGCGAACAGCAAGAGGGATCAATTTGGGAGGGAGTGATGAGTGCGGGTCATTACCATTTGGATAACCTGGTTGGAATCATTGATCTGAATGGACTTCAAATAGATGGAAAGACAGAGGCAGTGATGAATATTGAACCTATTGAGGATAAATATAGAGCCTTTGGATGGGGAGTAATCCATACCGATGGGAATGATATTAAAAAATTGATAGAAACGTTTACTCTGGCAGAAAAAGTGAAGAATAAGCCAGTGGTAATTCTTGCACATACAGTAAAAGGGAAAGGTGTTTCGTATGCCGAAGATGTTACAGGATATCATGGGATCCCTCCAAAGGATGGACGTTACGGGAATGAATCACTTGATAGAGCTGTAAAGGATATTTTGGGTGAGTCAAATACTTTTTTTACGAAAGAAAAAATAGATAGTTTATTAAATATTGCTGATGAGTACCAGGGCGAAGTTGATAAAAAACTGATCAGCCTTATGCCTGTCTTTAAACAAGGCTACTGGTGGAATAAAACAGAAATGATGAAAGTAACAATGGATCCAACAAGGATGGGATTCGGGAAAGCATTAGGGAGAATAGGTGAGGATAAGAGTACTGTCGCATTTGGAGCAGATATTACCAGTTCAATTAAGATGGATGGTTTTTATAAAGATCACCCTGAGAGAAAAGAACGTTTTTATAGCATTGGTATCGCAGAACAAAACATGACTTTAGTAGCCGCCGGGTTTGCAAAAGAGGGTAAAAAGTCATTCATCGGATCGTATGGTGTTTTTGTTTCAGGCAGAAACTGGGATCAGATTCGAACTACCTGCTGTTACAATAATTTCAATGTTAAAATTGCAGGCGCTCATGGTGGAATATCTGTCGGCGCAGATGGTGCTACACATCAAGCTCTTGAAGAAATTCCACTGATGTATTATTTGCCAAATATGCATATTGAAGTTCCATGTGATTCCATTGAAACAGAAAAATCTACTTTTGCCATAAAGGAAGTTGATGGACCAGGCTACATCCGATACGGCAGGGAAGCAACTGCTGTAGTAACCAGGCCCGACACAGTCTTTAAGTTTGGTGTAGCTAATATTATTCGTTTCCGTAAAGTTCAGAGTAATTTCATTGATGCATTTGATATTGTCCTTAGCACCAAATATAAAAATGAAAAGGAGGATATCTGTATTGTTGCTTGCGGTACTATGGTGGCAGAAGCAATGCGGGCAGCATGGATACTTAAGCAGGAATATAATATTGAAACCAGAGTTGTTAACATCCATACAGTGAAGCCAATAGATAAAGGTAGTCTATTAAAAGCAACTGAAGAAATTGGCAAGATCCTGACAATTGAAGAACAACAGGTTGGCGGATTTGGAAATATTGTTGCCGGAGTTATTGCACAGGGTAAACGATTTTCAAAATCTTTTGCTATGGATATGGTTGGAATAAATGATCATTTTGGAGAATCAGGGGCACCGTGGGATTTAATGAAAGCATTTGGATTAAGTGCTGAACAGATTACTGTAAGAGCAAAAAAACTTTTCGATATAAAATAAATATGACTTATAACATAACGGAGCCTTAAGGTAATATTCATTTTTGTTATATTACTAATGAATGCTGATATTTAAGTAAAGAAGATCAATGGGTTAAGTGTATAGGACAAAATCTCATTACTTTATAGGAAGTAGCAATACTGATATGGTGATTAAATCAAAGAAACTTTCGGTCCCCGGTGAGACTATTTTAGGAGTAACATTCCTTATGAAACCTGGTGGAAAAGGAGCTAATCAGGTAGTCGCTTCAGCCAGCCTTGGTGGAAATGTAACATTTGTTACAAAAATTGGTAATGACATATTTGGATCGAAAGCCATACAACTATTTGAATTCGAAGGCATTAACTCGCATTATGTTATTAAGGATACAAAGAATCCGTCAGGGGTTGTATTAATTACAGTAGACGATAATGGTGAAAACAGTATCGTGGTTGCACCCGGTTCAAGTGGCACTTTATCTGCATCTGACATAAAAAATGGAGTATTTAAAACCAACCTTTCAGACATTTTTCTTTCACAGCTTGAGGTTCCGGTAGAAACTGTTGAATTTGTTGCAACCAAAGCTGCCGCATCAGTTGCAGGCATTGGAGCCCAGGCCTCACCTCAATACAGAAGAGAAATATTTAATTAACCTGTAACCAATAAAGCCTCGAAAAGATCATTACAGAAAAAATTGAGGTAATTTTTATAAAAAGAAGATCAGATTAGCCTAGATTGTAAAGGACATATTTAATACTAATTTAAACAAAAACATTTTATGAAAAGACAATGTTTTTCTCAACTGTTAGTTATTATTTTACTAGGATTTGTATCCTGTAAAAACTCTTCAAATGAGTTTAGAACTATCGCTCCTGAAGTTCTAAAGGACAAGATTGCCGACGGCTGGGCCGGTAAGATGATAGGTGTGACTTATGGGGCACCGACAGAGTTCAGAGCTCAGGGTAAAACATACGATGATTCAATAAAATGGAAACCTTCTGATATCAAAGGCAGTATGTGGCAGGATGATATTTATGTTCAACTTACTTTTCTGATGGCAATGGATAAATATGGGATGGATGCTCCCCCAAAAAAATACCAGGAGATGTTCGCAAAAGCCGGGTATCGATTATGGCATGCAAATATGCAGGCGAGAAAAAATTATTATGACAGTATCTTTGCCCCACTTTCAGGAAGTCCTGAGTATAATCTTCATGCCGATGATATTGATTTTCAGATAGAGGCAGATTATATTGGATTTATGTGTCCGGGAATGCCTCAGACAGCTTCGACTATTGCAGAGAAGATTGGCCATATTATGAACTATGGAGATGGAGTATATGGAGGAATTTTTGTTGCAGCTCTCTACTCAGAAGCATATTTTGAATCGGATATTCCAACGATCATTAAACATGCCCTAAGATCAATCCCTGAAGAAAGCGACTACTTTAAGATAATTCAAGATGTTATTAAACTGCATCAGCAATATCCTTCAGACTGGGAGTCTTCGTGGAAAGAGCTTGAAAATAAATGGGGAGTTGATCATATTTGCAGAGCAGGCTCAACTTTTAATATTGATGCAAAGATGAATGGAGCATATATTGTTATGGGGTTGTTGTATGGTGGAGGTGATCCCTTGAAAACGCTCGAAATCACTACACGTTGTGGCCAGGATTCCGATTGCAATCCTTCAAATGCCATGGCTGTTCTTGGCGTAATAAAGGGTTTCAGTGGTCTACCTGAATATATGCAGGAAGGAGTAAACGCTGTTAGTGATTCACTATTTATAAATACGACCTATTCATTCAATTCAGCTGTCAGCAGTACAAATAAATATGCCCTTCAACTGATTGCAAAAGATGGTGGAAAAGTAATTGGAAAGAAAATTATGATCAAAACTCAGGTCCCTGCTGCTCCTGTTTTTGAGGTGTCTTTTCCGGATGTTGTATTTGATAAAAGCGTTTCGGTATTTGATAAAAATGGTTGGATATTCAAAGGGAAATGGAAACCGTTCGAAATTACTTCAAGAAGAGATAATCAGGTTAGAAAACAGTCGATGTATGCTGAAAAGGCAGGCGATGAACTTGTAATTGATTTCTCAGGAACAGGAATTTCTATTGAAGGAAACTGGTACAAAGACGGAGGCAAAGCCGACATATATGTTGATGGTAAACTCCATCGCACCATTGATACCTATTATGATTTTGCAAATCAGCAGCATACAACCAGTATCTGGCATGTTCTGAATCTGCAACCAGGAGATCATAAGGTAAGGGTTGCTGTAAAAGGAGAAAAACGTTCTGAATCATCAGGTTCAAGGGTATATATAACATCTGCAATAATTTTCAAAACTGCTCCAAAGAAAAGTGATACCTGGAAATTCTCTTTTGAAGAATAAAACCCACTACTCAAAGGAGGGAATCTATGGGGCAAGACTTTTTACTTTTTACTTTTAAATCATGTTTATACCACAAAGTTATTCACTGGCCATAATCCTCTGCGTTGTAACAATGCTCTGTTGGGGATCGTGGGGCAACGCTCAGAAACTGGCAGGTAAATCCTGGCGCTTTGAATTGTTCTATTGGGATTATGTAATTGGCATTCTCCTGTTTTCACTTTTACTTGGTTTCACTCTTGGAAGCAATGGTGAAAATGGCCGGGGATTTATTGAAGACATTGGTCAGGCTGAACCGGGGAATATATTGAATGCAATGCTGGGAGGCATAATCTTTAATGCTTCTAACATCCTGCTTGTTGCTGCAATGGCAATTGCAGGTATGGCAGTGGCTTTTCCTGTTGGTGTCGGCATTGCTTTGGTTTTAGGTGTTATTATTAATTACGTCTTTGCACCACAGGGTAATGTCACATGGCTTTCTGGCGGTGTTACTCTGATAGTTGTCGCTATAATTATTGATGCAATTGCTTATAAGAAACACAGTGCCTCATTACAGAAAGTTTCTCGTAAAGGAATACTATTATCAATATCTGCCGGAGTCCTTATGGCGCTTTTTTATCGCTTTGTTGCCAGTTCGATGGTTACCAGTTTTGAGGTGCCTGAAGCCGGTAAATTAACCCCCTATTCGGCAATATTCTTTTTTGCTGTTGGCGTTCTTTTAAGCAATTTTCTCTTCAACTATTTAATAATGAAGAGACCATTTGATGGAGAACCACTGTCGTTTAAAGATTATGCAAAAGGAAGTTTTGGGGTTCATCTCACCGGTGTCCTTGGAGGTGTGATCTGGAACATTGGTATGTCGATGAGCATAATAGCATCGGGAAAAGCCGGATTTGCTATCTCCTATGGATTGGGACAAGGCGCAACACTTATAGCAGCATTATGGGGCGTTTTGATCTGGAAGGAGTTTAAAGGAGCTTCAAGATCCGTTAATACTTTGATTTTCTTTATGTTCCTTGCTTATCTGGCAGGATTGGCACTATTGGTATATGCAGGAGTTTGAAACAATGAAACTATTAAAAAAATCCGAAGATATTGCCGCTGGATTTATTTTTCTTTCTTCTAATTATAGGTTGTCTGTGACTGGAACAACACTCGAAATTGATGGTGGGTATTAGTGCAATAAATATAACCGATGGTAAAAACTAAATTATCAACGACTGTAAAACGTATCGGCGTCGCTGCCGATCATGGAGGGTTTGAATTGAAAGTGCAGCTGACTATGGCTCTTAAAGCTACCGGATACGACTTAGTGGACTTCGGCGCCCAGGAGTTAGATAAAGAAGATGATTATCCGGATTTTGTGATGCCAATGGCTAGGGCGGTAGCGAGAGGTGAGGTAGCAAGGGGATTGGCCATATGCGGTAGTGGTGTTGGAGCCAGTGTTGCTACGGACAAGATGTTTGGAGTGCATCCCCCTTTTGCCCTTCTCACATTAGTAAAGAGGGTAACTAAAAGATTAGTTTGGGGTGAGGTGGGAAGAGAGAGAGAAGGAGTAACCCGGTGAATATACAGCGACATCGAAATTATAATTCACTTTCTTCTTTATTAGTTTTATTCTGCCGTGACCCATAGTTTCGGCAGGATTTTTTATTTATCATATACCATGCTATTGAAAGAATAAGGTAATGAAGTCGTGATATTAATGAACTTACGGGTTATAGTTTTTTCAGCTTAGCGAACCTAAGTAACAGCTTTTTACTTCCCTCTTTTTCGAACTTCACCGTTGCAGTTGTGTTTGGTGGTTGACCCTCAATAGATATAATAACACCTTTGCCAAATCTCTCATGTTGTACGGTATTACCTTCTGAAAACAGGGATGAATCGCTGGTTGTGAAAGGAGTATCAGAAAAAGATTCTGTTTTTTGAAACTTTTTCAACCTGTCATTTTTTATGTAGGAATGAGGCTCTTCCCGAAAAGAAGTTGGCTTAATTGGTGATTGTCTGTTATTATGAAACGGTTTACCTCCTGTCTGGGGGTAGTGAAGGAATTTCTGATCAATCTCACGCAGGAACCGACTGGGGCTGCATCTTTCGAGGTTCCCCCATTTATACCTGTTAAGTGCGTAGCTTAGAGTAGCCTGTTTCTCTGCCCGTGTAATTGCCACATAGAAAAGACGCCTCTCTTCCTCAAGTTCGCGGGCACTACCTGACGACATCGGTGATGGAAAGAGGGTGTCTTCCATACCGACAATGTATACATGTTTGAATTCCAGTCCCTTGGCTGAATGCATGGTCATGAGAGTGACTTTATTACGGTCTTCCTCTTTTTCGGTATCCTGATCAGTCAGTAATGCGACATTGGCCATGTAAGCCTCAAGTATTGCTGGTTCTCCATTCGTTTCAGCCGCTTCGGTAAAGACTTTTATTGCATTTAGTAACTCCTCAAGGTTTTCATAACGGCTGATCTCTTCCGGGAATTTTCCATCCTTGAGTTCTCTCATTATCCCTGAACCGAGGGCTATTTCCCTTGCTTTTACAAAAGCATCAGTGGTGTCGGAATTAAGCCGAAGAGTATTAATGACATCAACAAACATCTTTAACTTTTTAACAGTCCCTGAATTAAAATGATCTGGATATTTTCCGGCTTCAGGGATGATACTCCATGGTGTCACATTTAATGTTGTGGCAAGTTCAAATATCTTTTGAATTGTTGTATCACCGATTCCCCGTTTTGGATAGTTAACTGACCTCTTTAGAGCCTCTTCATCTTCAGGATTTATTACCATCCTGAAGTATGCCAGTATATCTTTTATCTCTTTCCGGTCATAAAATGAGAGGCCTCCGTAAATTTTATATGGTATATTTTTTCTGCGAAGTGTCTCTTCAAAAATCCTCGACTGGGCATTTGTCCTGTAGAGGATTGCAAAATCCGACCAGTTTAACTGTTGTGAAAATCTCTTATCAAAAATATCGGATGAAACATTGAACCCCTCCTCCGAATCGGTAATCGCCTGAATTACCTGTATCTTTTCGCCGGCCTCATTCATTGAATAGACCTTTTTCTGAATCTGACCTTCATTATTTGCTATAATGGTGTTTGCTGCGTCTACGATTATCTGTGTTGACCTGTAGTTTTGTTCAAGTTTAAATAGCTGATAATCAGCGTAGTCGTTTTTAAATTCCAGGATGTTTTCAATACGGGCTCCCCTGAATGAGTAGATGCTTTGGGCATCATCGCCAACAACGCAGATATTCTGATGAGAAGCAGCAAGTTTATTTACTATTAGGTATTGTGAATAGTTTGTATCCTGATACTCATCAACAAGCAGATAATTGAATCTCTCCTGATATGCTGCCAGTATATCCGGAAAGTCTCTGAATAATATATTTGTATTCAGCAAAAGGTCATCAAAGTCCATGGCATTCGCCTTGAAACAGCGTGACGCATAAGTTCTGTAAACGTCTGCAAGTAAGGTCATCCGGCTTGATTTGTCATATTCCTGCATTGAACTGTTGGCAGCATACATGCTGGAAGTTACAAGACTGTTTTTAGCCGATGAAATTCTTTTTGCGATAACCCCGGGTTTGTAAATATTGTCGTCCAGGTTAAGCTCTTTTATAATTGACCTGATAAGACTTTTTGAATCGGTTGAATCATATATGGTAAAATTGGATTTATATCCCAGCTTTTCACCTTCCATCCTTAGAATCTTTGCAAAAATTGAGTGAAAGGTACCCATCCATAGATACCTGGCTATTTCAGGACTAATAATCCTGGTTATCCTCTCCTTCATCTCTTTAGCAGCTTTATTTGTGAAGGTTAGCGCAAGTATTTTACCGGCCGGAATCCCCTTTTGCAGAAGGTGAACAATACGATAAGTTAATACCCTGGTTTTCCCGGCACCGGCTCCTGCTATTACCAGGGAAGGTCCTTCAGTATTAATAACTGCTTGTCTCTGAGATTCATTCAGATCGTTCAGATAGTTGCTTGTCATGTGTTTATTTGAATTACAGCGTACCGGGTCCGGCAAATTTAATAATATCATGTTCAATGAAGCAGTAAATTGGAAGGTAAAATAGTATTATTTATTAACAAGTTAATTCATACTATTGTCATGGTTTATATTATTTACTTTCTTTTCATTTGTGCTCTCCTTTGCCATCATTGTGGTAAAAAGGGAAGATTTTATTATACTTGCAGAAGAATATACGAAATAGATTAAGATTACGTTTTAGAAATAAGATCTGTTTGCCTGTGCGTTATTTTTTCTTGTTCATAATACTATTGTTACCTGCCATTTCTGAAGCTCAGCTTTCAGCGCCGGGAATGAGTGCTGTAAGATATACCGCATATCCATCTGCCCCATCAGTTAAAGATCCGGTTTTTATTTACTGTAATGCTTCCGGTACACAACAAGGTACTCTTGATGCCAGTAGTCCGGGTGGCACAGGCCCATTTGATTTTTCATGGTACCAGTGGAGCGATATCACAAAAAGCTTCAGCATTTTTATCAAAACTGAATCTGGAGTATTAACATCATCATCAGATAATCTTGATAAAGGGGGGTATAAAGTGATAATTGCCGGAGGGTTTGATACTAGCCTGGTTGGATGGATATTTTTTGATAGCCCCCCCAATGTTGTAGCTAGTTTGCAACAACAGCTTTGCGATCGTATTGCACTTAAAGGAGATACCTCATTCTCCGTAAATAGCTTCTATTACAGTGATACAGTAACTGGCTTATCGGTCAGATTACCTAATGAAATGACATTTATGTGGTCGTCCGATCCATTCTCAATCATTCCAACTCCGGATGCTAAGCTAGATCCAATTATTGGAATTCCACCCCTTGAAGATGTTACATATAAACTTAAAGTAAATAGTCTTGGATGTAGTAATGAGTCATCTTTTTTTTACGAATCGATTCATGTCAAAGCAGATTTCTCAGTAGATCCCAATATTGGAGAAGCTCCGCTAGAAGTGACTTTCACTGATAAATCTATCAGGGGGCTGAATTATAAATGGGAATTTGGCGATGGTAGTAAAGATAGTATCTCCTATCTCAAAAATCCTGACCCACACATTTATTATAAACCAGGGGAATATTCAGTTATACTTACTATCGAAAGTGAATTGCATTGCATTGATTCGATGAAGTTCGAAAAAATTGTGGTTGATCCTTCAGATCTAAACATTCCAAATGTTTTTACTCCTGATGGTAATGGAACCAATGATAGTTTCATTGTAGAATCAAAGTCGCTGAGATTTTTAAATGTGGAGATTTTTAGTCGAAGCGGCATTAAGGTTTATAGCTTCTATGGTGAGGGTGAACGACTCAGAGACTGGCAAGGTTGGGATGGAAATATAAATAATTCATCTATTAAAGCCATCCCTGGGGTATACTTCTATATCATACGTGGCTACGGATGGGATGATATTGAATACGATAGTAAGGAGTACAGGGGATTCGTATATTTGTATAGATAACGGCTTAACGGCTTAACGGCTCAATGGCAAAAATCACTTATAACTTAATTTAATACCATGGGACCATTGCGCCCTTGTGCCATAATTACTGCCAAATCCCTACAATCAACCCCATAAGTGTAAGGCTGGTATCGCTATAGAGTGATTTTCCTTCTTCTTGCTTTAACCTCCCATTGTGAAGAAGCCTTATGGTTATTGACAACTGTAACAGAATCATATCTGTCAACAGTGGGGCATATATGCCATGGGATACCATAGAGTGGATCTCCGGTTTTAAAGTTCAGGGCTTTAGAGGTTCTGATAACCATATGTTCTTCGTTATGACTAATAATTACGTAATCATTGAGTCCGAGAATTTTTACTCTTGGCTGGGCCATTTCTGAAGCAACTGCTTTATGGCCCAGGTCGAGACATAAAAGATCCTTTGCCGGTTTGCTTATGACACGCATCAGTAAAACAGCGGCATGCAGGAACTCCATATCAGTAAATGAGCTGCTGTATCCATAATCCCAAAGGATAAGGGTTCCCGGGCTCGTTTCTACTCCTTCCCTTAAGGCATGCACCGGAAATGTGGGGCTTCCCCCTGCAACAACCCTGACCTTATCGAAGCCTATGTTTTTGAGTTCTTCTATAAATTTTTCTACCGGCACAAATGATTCATCACATATTCTTTTGCGCAATGGGAAGTCTTTTTCGTGAATATGACCATCGTAAACCTGGAGGCCTTCTGCTTTCAGCATAGGCAGATCGCTTATCATCTTAAAAAGTCTGATAGCTTCTTTGCCGGGAGTAATCCCTGTGCGGTTCATACCACTATTTATATCGAGCCATACGCGAGTTTCCATACCTGTTCGGCAAGCCATATCTGATAACATAACAATAACATCTTCCGAATCGGCAACACATGCAATACCTGTATCAGGAAACTCTTGTTTTAGTTGAAAAAATCTTTTAATGTTGGGCCCAACAGGCTGAATAGCCAGTAGTATATCTTTTGCCCCGCATCTGGCAACCATTTCAGTCTCGGAAATTGTTGCTGTTTTGAATTTATAAATGCCGTGTTTCATCTGTAATTTGATGATTTCAGACATCTTATGAGTTTTTACATGGGGTCTTAACTGTTTAACACTTCGGGCCATAGAAACCATCTTCTTAATATTACTTTCAATGCGGGCCGGATATACCAGAAGAGATGGTGAAAGTACCTCATGAACATTGTTAACCGTATACCACATGCTGGTTAAAGATGTGACTTTCTCCATCATGATACCTAATAAAGTTCAAACATTGCTTCGATTTCAACGGCAATGTTGGAGGGAAGAATCATGCCAACAGCACTTCTTACACCAACCCCGTTGTCTTTACCGAATACTTCAGCCATTAGCTCACTGAAGCCGTTAATAACAGCGGGCTGTTGTCCGAAATCGGGAGAACTGTTGACCATCCCCAGAACTTTTACAACCCTTTTTATCTTGCTTAATTCACCAAAATGAGTCTTTATGGTTGATAACATTGTAAGACCAACCTGCCTTGCAGCCAATTTTCCCTCTTCGGTATCAAGATCTGTACCCACCTTACCTGTCATTAGAGAACCGTCAAATCTGACAGGTCCCTGTCCGGAGACATACAGAAACTTATCAACCACCAGAACCGGTTTGTAAACACCTGCAACTTTTGGAGCTGGTGGCAGACTAAGATCCAATTCAATAATGTGTTCATCAGGATTTGTTTTCATTTTATAAGATTTGAATTAATAACTATATAATTTTATTGCAATCTAATGCATATAATAAAAGTACAAGAAGGTTTTCAATTCAGCAACTTAAAGTTGTGGCTTTTATTTACGGGAATGAATTTCTATCCAGTCTCCTTTTCGCTCCCATCACTCATTCTCCCATTTTTTCCATAACGCATTTCTCCATTCACCGGTAAAATTTACCTTTTACCGTAAATTAACTGAAATTTAACTAATAAAACTTTGTAAACTAAAAAAGTTTTTTCATTTTTGCATCGTTTATTAAAAATTGTAATGGAGATAAAAGATAGAATAATAGAAGGGGCAGCGGAATTATTTAAAACCTACGGCATTAAATCTGTAACAATGGATTCTCTGGCTAGCCATCTTGGTATGTCGAAAAGGACTATCTATGAAGTCTTTTCTGATAAGGATGGATTACTTATGGGAGTACTTGCCTGGATGGCAGAGAAGCAGAGAGAACTAGTAACAAGGATCCTTGATGAGTCGGAAAATTCAATAGTTGCAATATTCAGGCTGCTGGAAATAAACAGAGATCATTTTCAGGATATGAGCCCGATTTTTATGGCTGATCTTAAAAAGTATCATCATGATGTTTTAATGAAAAAAACTGATAAGTGTGAGATGCCTGATTACCGGAATAATAAGGAAGTGATTGAGAGAGGTATAAAGGAAAGGTTATTCAGAAGTGATATTAATGCGGATCTGGTTAACCGTTGTCTTTTTTCACTGGGCAAGTCTATAATGGATCAGGATCTATATCCTTATGAAGAGTTTTCACGAAAAGAGGTAATAAGCAATATTTTCATCAATTACCTCAAGGGTGTCTCCACACCTGAGGGCGTTGAATTGATAAACGAACTTGAAGCAAAATTCTAAAAGACAATAGTAAATCAAATGAATAATTTAAGAAAGCAAATATTAAATATGAAAAACAAAGAATTTTTAACAGTTATGCTGCTGTTCTTTCTGACATATAGCATTCAGGCTCAGGAGAACAACAGTGAATTAAAACTCTCCCTAAGCGAGGCCCAGGAATATGCAATCCGGAACAATAAGAGTGTAATTTCTGCAAGGATGGATGTTGAGGCATCCAGAGCTGCAATTTGGGAGACAATATCTGCAGCATTACCACAAATAGATGCATCAGGATCTGTAACTGATAACCTTAAGTTAATGACAACTCTTTTACCCGGTGAGTTTTTTGGACAGCCGGCGGGTTCCAAAATACCTGTTACTTTTGGTTCACAGTTTAACAGTTCTGGCTCTATTCAGGCAAGCCTTCTTCTTTTTAATGCACCATTATATATCGGCATTGAAACGACAAAACTTGCTAAAAAACTTAGTGAGGAAAACCTTGAAAAATCAGAGCTTGATACAAAAGAATCCATAAGTACAGCTTACTTTCTGATACTGGTTTCTGAAAAATCAATTGAGATACTTGATGGAAATATTTCCGATCTGAATGAAACTCTTAAGTCAACCAAAGCTATGTTTTCTGCAGGCATGGCTGAATCGACTGACGTAGATCAGATGGCTTCGAATGTTACTATGGTGGAAAATACCAGAAGCTCAATGCAACGCACAATAGAACTTAATTACAATATGCTTAGATTTCAGCTTGGGGTGCCTGCCGATACCAGAATAGTACTTAGCGAAACACTGGATAATCTGACATCGGAAATAAATGTTGAAGCTCTTCTTTCTCAGAACTTTGATCATACAAGAAATGTTAATTACAGGCTTATTGAAGGTCAGGAACAAATGTCTTCTCTCGCACTGAAAACACAGAAAGCCTCTGTTCTTCCAACACTTGCAGGTTTTTATAGCTATGGAACAAATGGCATGGGTGATAAATTATCCCAACTGGATTGGTTCCAGAATTCAATGACAGGTCTGCAACTTTCTATTCCGATTTTTGCCAGCGGTCAGAGATATTCTAAAATTAAAAAAGCTCAGATAAATCTGGAAAAAGCCAGAACGAATAGAGAAATGATTACTGAGCAGCTTATTATTCAGGAAAAGCAACTCAGATATAACCTTATTAGTGCTAACCAACAGTATATTAGTCAGAAAAATAATATAGATGTAGCTAAAAGAGTATATGTCAGTATGGAAAATAAGTATAAGCAAGGTATGGCTTCCAGTCTTGACCTTACACAGGCAAATTCTCATTATCTGCAAGCCGAAAATAATTATGTGTCTGCATTAATGAGCTTGCTCCAGACAAAACTTGCTTTAGATAAATTATTGAATAACATGTAATTAAAATAATCAAAAACAATTAACCAACAATGAAATACTTATTATCAATTTCAGCAATAGTGATTAGCGGTCTGTTACTTACAGGCTGTTCATCAAAAGATAAGAACACAGCTTCAGCATCTTCTGAATCAACTGCTGTCACAGGTAAAGTTAATATCCCTGTTAAAGTAATGATTTTATCAAAATCAAAAATCGCAAGGACAATTGACTATACTGCCACTGTATTTCCTTTTGAAGAGATAAATATGGTTCCATCAACTCCGGGAAGGATTGACAAGATCTATGTCGAGGAAGGAGACAAAGTGAATAAGGGCGATAATCTGTTCCTTATGGACCGGACTCAGTTATACCAGTTGAAACTTCAGCTTAGCAGCCAGGAAAAAGACCTTAGCAGGATGGATACTCTTCTTATGACTGGAAGTGTTAAGCAGCAACAGTACGATCAGATGAAGACTCAATATGATGTTACAAAAACAAATGTTGACTTCATGGCTGAGAATACTCTGCTTAAAGCTCCATTCTCAGGAGTAATTACCGGGAAATATTTCGAAAACGGTGAGATGTATACAGGAAGTCCTACAACACAAACAGGAAGATCTGCTGTAGTAACAATTATGCAGGTGAATCCTTTGAAAATTGATGTTAATATTTCAGAAAGGTATTACCCGCTTATTAAAATTGGGATGAAAGCTTCTGTTACAGCAGATGTCTATCGTAATGAGATATTCACAGGTAAAGTTTTTAGAATTGCGCCGACTGTGAATCCGACAACCCGTTCTTTCACTGTAGAAATTGAACTCCCGAACAGAAATGATCTTCTTAAACCCGGGATGTTTGTCAGAGTCTCAATGGATCTAGGTGAGGTTGAAACCTTTGTAGTGCCTGCTAACACTGTTTTAGTACAGGAAGGTACAAACCTTCGGTATGTCTTTGTTGAGGATGGCAATACAGCAAAAAGAGTTGAAGTTACAATAGGTAAAAGATTTGATGATCAGCTTGAGATCATTTCAGAAACACTCAGCGAAGGTGACAAGCTGGTAAATGAAGGGCAGGCAAAGCTTATCGATGGCGATAAGATTGATATAGTTAAATAATTGTTAGAATCTCAAAAATATAATAATGAGTATATATAGTGCTTCCGTAAAACGGCCCGTAACAACTATTCTTGTTTTTGTAGCCGTGATGGTGATGGGTCTCTATTCCCTGATTCAGATACCAGTCGATCTTTATCCGGAGATGGAGCTGCCATTCGTATTGGTCTATTCGACCTATCCGGGTGCAAGTGCCTCTGATATTGAAACTAATGTTACCAGGCCACTTGAAAATTCCCTTAATTCAGTCGCTAACCTGAAGGAGATAACATCGACCTCAAGCGATGCAGTATCGGTAATATTTATGAATTTCGAATATGGAACAAACCTCGATGAAGCTTCAAATGATATAAGGAGTGCTCTCCGTTTTGTGGAGAGGACCCTGCCTGAAGACTGCGAGAAACCCACCATAATGAAATTCAATACAACTATGATGCCTATAATTTTCTATGCTGTTACAGCAAAAGAGAGTTATCAGGGCCTCGAGAAAATACTAGATGAAAAGATAGTTAACCCCTTAAACCGGATTGAAGGTGTGGGATCGGTTGCTCTTTCAGGAGTTCCCGGCCGCAAAGTGTACATTGATGTTGATCCCAGAAAGATGGAGGCATTTAATGTGACTGTTGAACAGATAGGGAATATTCTTCGTGCCGAGAATATTAATATGCCTGCTGGTTATATTGAGATGGGCCAGACTGATTATCCTCTGCGAATACAGGGAGAATTTCCTGAAAGTGATGTTGTTAAGAATATTATAATAAGCAGTTTTAACGGGAATAATGTATATCTGAGAGATGTGGCTGAGGTGCGCGATACTATACGCGAGTCGAAACTTGATACCAAGATAAATGGTGCCAAAGGGATGAGCATGTTTGTCCAGAAACAATCGGGTGGAAATACCGTTAAGGTTACAAAAGATGTTGAAACAGCTCTTTTGGAATTAGAGAAAGACCTTCCTCAGGATGTCAAAATAGAGAAACTGTTTGACAGCGCAACCTTTATTAAGGATTCAGTAAGCAATCTTACCCAGACACTTATGTGGGCAGGTATTTTTGTTATACTGGTTGTTCTGTTTTTCCTCGGCAGGTGGAGAGCAACATTTATAATAATACTGACAATTCCAATCTCTCTTATTGTAGCATTTATTTACCTATTTATTTCAGGTGAATCTATAAATATAATATCGCTGACATCGCTTTCAATTGCTATCGGGATGGTAGTAGACGATGCCATAGTGGTGCTGGAGAATATCACTAAACATATTGAAAGAGGCAGCCGGCCTCGTGAGGCTGCTATTTATGCAACAAATGAAGTCTGGCTTGCTGTAATCGTTACTACATTAACCGTTGTGGCTGTCTTCTTTCCTCTTACATTCGTCACCGGACTTACCGGGGTACTCTTTAAGCAGCTTGGTATGATTGTCTCAATTACAATTGTAACATCCACTCTTGCAGCTATTACCCTAACCCCAACATTAAGTTCCCTTCTTCTTAGATGGTATCCTATTAAAAAGGATGCTTCGTTCTGGACCTATGACGGAAGTATTAGAAAAGGACTTGATCTGTTTGATCGTTTTTACGAAAGAACTCTTCGCTGGGCTTTGAGGCATAAAACGGTTGTTTCATTATCCGCTATTGTGATCTTTATCGCATCAATGAGTCTGTTTTCTGTTATCAATACTGAATTCTTTCCACAGGCTGATGAATCGCGCATAACTGCTACAATAGAGCTGCAGACAGGGACAAGGGTTGATCAGACAATAATCACAGCTGATAAAATTGATAGCCTGATAAAATCAAAGTACCCTGAAGTTAATCTTATTTCTACATCAACTGGTTCTGATGATCAGGGAGGATTTGCATCAATATTCCAGGCAGGAGGAACTCACAAGATCAGTTATAGCCTCCGGCTGGTTCCAATTGAAGAACGTGCAAAATCGGTTTGGGATATTGTTGAGGAGATGAGAACTGACCTTTCCAGAATGCCGGAAATCACTAATTTCACACTGAGTACTTCAGATAATATAGGAAGTTTTGGTGGTAACGCAGTGGATGTTGAGATTTATGGTTACGACATATCAGCAACTAATATTGTTGCTCAGGAACTGGCAGAAAAGATTAAGAATATTGCAGGTGCAAAGGATGTAACTATAAGCCGTGATAAATCGAAACCTGAACTTCAGATAATTTTCGATCAGAGCAAGATGATGGCCAGCGGTCTTAACACAGCAATGGTGTCTTCTGTAGTTAAGAACAGGGTGGATGGTCTGACTGCCACTCGATTGAGGCAGTTCGGAGATGAATATGATGTGGTAGTGCGATTTAAAAAGAGTGCCATCAGTACCCTTACCGATATCGAGAATATAGCGATAACAAATCCTATGGGCCAAACTGTAAGGCTTGGAGAGATAGCTCAGATCAAAGAGTTCTGGGCACCTCCCAGCATTGAACGCAAACGAAAAGAGAGGATTGTAAGAGTGTCATTCACACCTTATAAGAGATCGCTGACAGATATACAGATCGATGTGCAAAGAGCAATTGATGAAACAGCCCTGCCATCAGGTATAATGGTACAGATCTCGGGAGCTATTAAAGAGCAGATGGATGCATTTATGGATATTGCATTCCTGATTCTGATTAGTCTGGTACTGGTATACCTGGTTATGGCTTCGCAATTTGAATCACTTAAAATGCCTTTTATAATAATGTTTTCAATACCATTCGCTTTTTCAGGAGTAGCAATAGCACTGTATTTTACCAATACATCACTGAGTGTTATTTCTGGTATAGGTGCAGTTATGCTGATTGGTATTGTTGTTAAGAATGCTATTGTGCTTGTTGATTTTATTAACCTTATGCGCGACCGGGGTAATGAGCTTTATGAAGCGATAGCTATCTCAGGAAGATCGCGTCTGAGACCTGTATTAATGACCTCTGCCACAACTATTCTTGGTATGTTACCATTAGCTTTAAGTTCAGGGTCAGGTTCGGAACTATGGAGCCCAATGGGCGTGGCAGTCATCGGAGGTCTGATCTTTTCTACAGTGGTTACTCTTGTAATTGTTCCTGTTGTTTATGCAATATTTGCAAAACGAGGTGAAAGAAATAAAAATCTGGCTGTGTATACTGAGTTTGATTTCATGAATGGGAATAATGGTAACGCAGAATTGAATTAATTTTATAAATGACAGATTATGAAAGCAATAATGATAATATATAACCAGGCTCATACAGAAAAAGTTGAGTATCTTCTCGATAAACTTGAAATAAAAGGATATTCTCTTTGGGAAAACGTACAGGGAAGAGGAACTAAAAGCGGAGTACCTCACCTTGGAACCCATACATGGCCTGAAATTAATAAAAGTGTCCTTACTATTGTCGATGATGACATTGTTGATACAGTCCTTGACAAAGTGAAAAGAATAGATGCCGTTAATGAAGAGGTTGGTATCAGAGCTTTTGTCTGGGATATACTCAAAACTGTTTAACCAGGGTAATTCAATCGATCAGGAGGCTAGCCATTTGGGGTAGCCTCTTTTTTTATATTAGGTTATTGGATTGCCTATTCTTCTTCCTCTTCTTCAGCGTAAGCTTTGATAACAGCTTCCTGTACGTCGCCAGGTACCTGTGTATATTCAGCAAACTTCATTGAAAACATAGCGCGACCACCTGTAATTGAGCTGAGGGCTGTTGAATACTTGTTCATCTCGGCAAGAGGCACCTTTGCTTTGATAATCTCAAAACGTTTCTCACTTGACATACCCAGAACCATCCCTCGTCTTCCCTGAAGGTCGCTTATAACATCCCCCATCCGGTCAGATGGAACCATTATCTCAACATCGTATACCGGTTCCATAATTTTAGGACCGGCATCCTTAAATGCCTGACTGAAAGCATTACGCCCGGCAAGCCTGAAAGATATTTCATTTGAGTCAACAGGGTGCATTTTACCATCATACACATACACCCTAATATCGCGTGCATATGAACCGGTAAGAGGACCTGTTTCCATCTTCTCCATTATACCTTTGAGGATTGCAGGCAAAAAACGAGCATCGATAGATCCCCCGACAATACTGTTCACATAAACCAATTTTCCACCCCAGGGGAGTGAAATCTCCTCTTTGTCGCGTACTGATATTTTTATCTCTTTGCTACCAATTTTCTGCATCATTGTTTCAGTAGAACCCTCTTCATAAGGTTCTATTATCATATGAACTTCTCCAAACTGGCCTGCGCCTCCCGATTGTTTTTTATGTCGGTAATCAGCCTGTGCTGACTTTGTTATTGTCTCACGATAAGGTATTTTAGGAGCGTTAAAATGAGTTGGTATCTTATAAATATTATCGAGATGCCATTTCATAATATTAAGGTGATATTCACCCTGACCATGAACGATTATCTGTTTAAGCTCTTTGGAGTATTCTATTAGAATCGTTGGGTCCTCAAGATGAATCTTATTCAAAGCTTCACCAAGTTTCTCATCATCACTTTCGCTTTGTGCCTTGATAGCTGTACGATATTTGGGTTCTGGATACTTAACCCCATCATATTTCCAGTCATTGCCAGGAACATTAAGTGTTTGACCGGTTTTTGTGTTTTTCAACTTAACGAATGCTCCAATATCACCTGTATTAAGTTCCGGAACCCTCACCCTGTTCTTCCCGGCACATACATATAGTTGAGATAATCTCTCTTTGGTATTGTTATTACTATTAGTAACATCTAAGTTTTCTTTTACTTTTCCGGAAAATACCCTGAAATAATTAATCTCTCCGATATGCTCTTCAATTGATGATTTAAAAACGTATACAGAAGCAGGTCCTGCAGGATTTGGCTTTACTTCATTGCCCTTGTTATTTACTATAGAAGGCATATCTGTTATTGAGGGAGTATTATTGACGATAAATTCCAGTAAGCGGTCAACGCCAATATTGTTTTTTGAAGAAAGGCATAGAACAGGGAACATTCCTCTGGAAAGAATTCCCTGGGCAATTCCTTTTCTAATTTCATCTTCAGAAAGGGTGTCATTAGAAAAGAAAAGTTCCATAAGTGTTTCATCACTCTCAGCAGCTTTTTCAACCAGAGCACTATGTAATTCAGCCGCTTTTGCTGCATGATCAGAAGGGATGTCAACGAGTTCGGCAATGCCTCCATCTTTCGAATACCGAAGCATTTTCATCTTAAGTATGTCAATAATTGAGTTGAATCCAACTCCTTCATTAACAGGATATTGTACCAGGATGATATTATTACTTAACCTCTCCTTAAGCATTTCAACTGACTTCTCAAAGTTGGCTTTTTCGTGATCCAGGCCATTAACTACAAGGATAAGTGGTTTATCTTCTTTTTCGGCATGTCTGAAATGTATTTCGGTTCCAACTTCAACTCCATTCTGAACGTTGATTGTCATAACTGCTGTATCAGAGGCAAATAACGAAGAAATAACACCACCGCTGAAATCATCCAGTCCGGGAGTATCGAAAATGTTAATTTTCTTATTTTGGAATTCGGTATAAAGGACTGTCGAAAAGATTGAGTTTCCATTTTCATGCTCAATAGGCCGATAGTCAGATACTGTATTGTTCCCTTCTATGGTACCTCTCCTTTCAATGGTGCCGCCATTAAAAAGTATTGCTTCTGCCAGGGTTGTTTTCCCTGACCCTGAGTTGCCAAGAAGGGCAATGTTTTTAATCTGATCCGCCTGGAATGTTTTCATATTTTTCTAGAGATTATTATTGTACTTATTTATTATATATAGTGATTAGGAGGGGACAAAAATAATAATTTTTTAAAAACTGTTTAATAAAAGAGGAGAGAATTAAAATATTTTTATTTTCTTTGCACCAGTTTTTTGAAATACAGGAGTACCGGTTTTTCTTTCATTGTAAGTATATAAAACGTTTTTCGAAGGGAAAGGTCGGGAAGGAACCTGTTAATAACTTACATTTTTTCGTAAGATATATTGTTTTTGAACATGCTTTAAGTACCGAATATTGTTAATATTCAGTTATCTGAGACATGTCTGTTATATTGGTTTAAAAAAATAAGATACTTGTTTGTGAAATTAATAATTAAAACGATATCTTTGCAAACCATTTTTTTGAGTAAAAATTAATGCTAAAATAAATTGGATATATGCCAACAATTCAGCAATTAGTAAGAAAAGGCAGGAAAAAACTGGTTGATAAAAGTAAAGCTCCTGCTTTGGATTCATGTCCTCAGAGAAGGGGAGTATGCGTTCGTGTTTACACCACAACACCAAAGAAACCTAATTCTGCAATGAGGAAGGTTGCCAGGGTAAGACTTACCAACCAGAAAGAAGTTAATGCCTATATTCCTGGAGAAGGTCATAATCTTCAGGAACACTCAATCGTATTGATAAGAGGTGGAAGGGTTAAAGATCTTCCAGGTGTTCGTTACCACCTTATTCGTGGTGCTCTCGACACCTCTGGAGTTGATGGTCGTACACAGAGAAGATCAAAATATGGTGCTAAAAAGCCTAAGAAGTAACAGTTAAAGGTATAAGAAAATGAGAAAGTCAAAACCAAAGAAGAGGATTCTGTTACCGGATCCAAAATATAAAGATCCGTATGTGACGAGGTTTGTGAATAATCTTATGTTCAGTGGCAAAAAGAATCTTGCTTTTAAAATTTTCTATGATTCACTAGAGATAGTCGGTGATAAATTTAAAGACGAGAGCAAAACACCGCTGGAAATTTTCAAGCAGGCTCTTGATAATGTTACACCTCAGGTTGAGGTAAAAGCCCGTAGGGTTGGAGGTGCAACTTTCCAGGTACCAATGGAGATAAGAACTGACAGGAAAGTTAGTATCAGTATGAAGAACATGATCTCATTTGCCAGGAAAAGATCCGGACATTCAATGGCTGAAAGGCTTGCTGCAGAACTTATGGCGGCTTATAAGCTTGAAGGTGGAGCATATAAGAAAAAAGAAGATACTCACAGGATGGCTGAGGCGAACAAAGCTTTTGCACATTTCCGTTTTTAATTGATACTTAAGAGGCAGCAGGACATAAGATAGATGGATAAAAACCTGAAAAATACCAGAAACATCGGAATCATGGCTCACATTGATGCCGGTAAGACCACTACAACAGAACGTATTCTGTTTTATACTGGTCGTACCCATCGTATGGGAGAGGTACACGATGGCAATGCCCAGATGGACTGGATGGTTCAGGAACAGGAGCGAGGTATTACAATTACATCTGCTGCTACAACAACATTCTGGAAATACAGAGGAGAGGAGTATAAAATAAATATTATTGATACTCCCGGGCATGTTGATTTTACAGTTGAGGTTGAAAGGTCACTCAGGGTTCTTGATGGTGCCGTTGCAGTATTTTGTGCAGTAGGTGGGGTGGAACCACAATCAGAGACAGTCTGGAGACAGGCAAATAAATATGTCGTTCCCAGAATTGCCTTTATAAATAAAATGGATCGTGCCGGTGCTGATTTTTTTAGTGTTGTTCAACAGATTAAAGAAAAACTGGGAGCAAATCCGGTACCGGTGCAGATACCTATAGGTGCAGAGGAGAATTTCAAAGGTGTAATCGACCTGGTCAATATGGATGCAATTATCTATTATCCAGACAAAGATGGTAGTACACGCTATGAAACTGATGAGATTCCTGGTAATCTGAAAGCGGAAGCTGAAGAGTGGAGAGGAAAGCTTATTGAAGCTGTTGCTGATGTTGATGATACTCTTCTTGCAAGATATCTGGAAGATCATGGATCAATCACTGGGGAAGAGATTCAGATCGCATTAAGAAAATCTGTTATAAATGGACTGGCAATTCCGGTCTTATGTGGTTCAGCTTTTAAAAATAAAGGAATTCAGCGTCTACTCGATTCTGTAATCGCTTATCTGCCTTCTCCTGTAGATAAAGGTTCTGTTATTGGAGTTGATCCAAGAAATAATGAAGAAATAATACGTGAGCCTGACGATGAAGCACCAATGGCTGCTCTTGCGTTTAAAATAGCTACAGATCCGTTTGTGGGCCGTCTGGCTTTTCTGCGCGTTTATTCAGGTGTTCTTCATGCCGGCGACACTGTTTTGAATGTACGTACAGGCAAGAGGGAACGTATAAACCGTTTGTTCCAGATGCATGCTAACAAACAGAATCCAAAGGAGAGTATTTCGGCTGGCGATATTTGTGCCGGGGTTGGTTTTAAGGATCTTAAGACCGGAGACACTTTGTGCGCTATAAATAAACCGATTTTACTTGAAACAATGGATTTCCCTGAGCCGGTTATCGGAGTTGCAATCGAGCCTAAAACTCAGGCCGATATTGATAAATTATCAATAGCTCTGAATAAACTTGCTGAAGAAGATCCTACTTTTCAGGTCAGAACTGATCCTGATAGCGGACAAACTATAATCCATGGTATGGGTGAACTACATCTGGAAATTTTAGTTGACCGTCTGAAGAGGGAATTTAAAGTTGAATGTAATCAGGGGGCACCCCAGGTTGCTTACAAAGAAGCTATTACAACATCTGCTGAATTCCGTGAAGTGTTTAAAAAACAGACAGGAGGCAGGGGTAAATTTGCTGATATGACATTTGATTTAATGCCTGCAGATGCAAGTGTAAGAGGTCTTCAATTCGTTAATGAGGTTAAAGGTGGACATATTCCAAAGGAGTATATTCCATCTATTGAAAAAGGATTCCGCGAAGCTATGGCTAATGGCCCGCTGGCAGGGTTTCCTCTCGATAGCCTTAAAGTAGTACTAAAGGACGGTTCGTATCATCCGGTTGACTCTGATGCTCTGGCATTTGAAATCGCCGCCAAACAAGCTTTCAGGAAATTTGCAGGAAAATGCAATCCTGTAATACTGGAACCCATCATGTCTACAGAAGTTGTTACTCCTGAGGAATATGTTGGTGATGTTATTGGTGATTTTAACAGGAGAAGGGGCAGAGTGGAAGGTATGGAATCGAAAGCAGGCTCAAGAGTCGTTAAAGCACAAGTACCTTTGGCTGAAAAATTCGGTTATGTTACTGTACTTCGGACTCTCACTTCGGGAAGAGCAACTTCAACAATGGAGTTCTCTCATTACGAAAAGGTACCTGTGGAAATATCAAACAGAATTGTAGAAATTACAAAAGGAAAAATTCTTTAAGAGATGAGTCAGAAAATTCGTATTAAACTGAAATCTTACGATCATAACCTGGTAGATAAATCTGCCGAGAAGATTGTAAAAACAGTAAAATCTACTGGTGCAGTGGTTAGCGGCCCTATTCCGCTTCCGACCCACAAAAAGATTTATACAGTACTTCGTTCGCCATTTGTAAACAAGAAAGCAAGAGAGCAGTTTCAGCTCTCATCATACAAAAGGTTGCTCGACATTTACAGCTCAACACCTAAGACCATAGATGCTCTGATGAAACTTGAGCTTCCGAGTGGAGTTGAAGTAGAAATAAAAGTGTGAAACCAGTAAAGTTATAAAGAGATGCAGGGATTAATTGGTAAAAAGGTAGGAATGACCTCCATTTTTGATGAAAATGGAAAGAATATTCCATGTACGGTTCTGCAGGCTGGTCCATGTGTTGTTACGCAGATTAAGACAGTGGATAAGGACGGCTACTTTGCTGTACAGCTTGGATTCGAAGATAAAAAGGAAAAGCACACTACTAAAGCTGAAATGGGCCATTTCAAGAAGGCCAATACTACTCCTAAAAGAAAGCTCATGGAGTTCACTGGCTTTAAAGAAGGTCAGGTTAAAGAAGGAGAAGTGCTTACAACTTCACTATTTGACCCGGATATTATAATTGATGTCAGAGGCTGGTCAAAAGGTAAAGGATTTCAGGGTGTAGTAAAACGTCATGGTTTTCATGGCGTTGGAGGACAAACCCATGGCCAGCATAACAGGGGAAGGGCACCTGGTTCACTCGGAGCATCATCATTCCCTTCCAGGGTATTTCCCGGTATGAGAATGGCAGGTCGTACAGGTGGAAATAGAGTGATGTCGATGGACGTGAGAATTATGAAACGCATGCCTGAAAATAATCTATTAATTGTCAGAGGATCAGTGCCCGGTCCAAAAGGTGGTTACGTAATAATTACAAAATAATGGAATTAGCGATTCTTAATATTAGTGGTAAGGAAACCGGAAGAAAAGTTAGTCTTAACGATTCAATTTTCGGTATTGAACCTAATGACCATGCTATTTATCTGGATACAAAACAATTCCTTGCCAACCAAAGGCAGGGCACTCATAAATCCAAAGAGCGTAGTGAGGTAGCTGGTAGTACCAGGAAGATAAAAAGACAAAAAGGAACCGGAACTGCTCGTGCAGGTAGTATAAAGAACCCTCTGTTTAGGGGTGGTGGACGTGTATTCGGACCAAAACCGCGATCCTATGGCTTTAAGCTAAATAAGAAAGTAAAACAATTAGCAAGAAAATCAGCACTTTCATATAAAGCATCTACAAATAATATTATTATACTCGAAGACGTCTCTTTTGATGCTCCTAAAACGAAGGAAATCATCAAAATGGGAAATAACCTGAATATTGGTAATAAAAAATCAGTATTTGTTTTATCGGAACAAAATAATAATATATATTTGTCATCCCGAAATGTACAAGGGATGGGAGTTATAATTGCCAGTGAGTTAAGCACATACAAGATTATGAGAGCTTCAACATTGATACTTGTAGAGAGTGCAGTTGACGTTTTGCAGGCAACATTTGAAAACTAGAAAACTCTGAGTGATGAATATTTTGCTAAAACCGATTGTAACGGAAAAGATGACAAGCCTGGGCGATAAATTTAACCGCTATGGTTTTCTCGTTGCTAGAAACGCAAATAAGTTACAGATAAAGAATGCTGTTGAAGAGCTGTATAGTGTTACAGTTGATTCGGTTAATACGATGCGTTATGGCGGGAAAATTAAATCCCGTAATACCAAATCGGGACTTCAGGTTGGGAGAACATCAGCAACAAAGAAAGCTGTTGTAACCCTTGCAGAAGGGAATAAAATTGATTTTTATAGCAATATTTAATAATCTAATATGGCAGTCAGAAAGATCAAACCTGTTACACCAGGTCAGCGACATAAAATCGCAAGCACTTTTGAAACACTCACGAGTGCTACGCCGGAGAAATCCTTGCTTCGACCGCTTAAAAAATCAGGAGGAAGGAATGTTAGCGGCAAAATGACAATGAGATACATGGGAGGCGGTCACAAAAAGATGTACAGAGTAGTCGATTTTCTCAGGGATAAAGATGGAATGCCTGCAACTGTTAAGACTATCGAATATGATCCGAATCGTTCTGCAAGAATTGCACTTATTGTTTATAATGATGGTGAGAAAAGATATATAGTAGCACCTGCCGGACTTCAGGTTGGACAGAAAATAATGTCCGGAAAGGAGGCAACTCCTGAAATAGGTAATGCTATGTTCCTTAGTGACATTCCATTGGGTACTATTATTCATAACATTGAACTTAAACCAGGAAAAGGTGGAGCAATAGCACGTAGTGCAGGTACATATGCTCAGCTTTCAGCACGCGAAGGGAAATATGCTACAATTAAACTTCCTTCCGGTGAGACAAGAATGATCCTGACGGTATGTCGTGCAACGATTGGAACAGTATCTAATGCTGATCATATGCTTGAAAGATCTGGCAAGGCAGGCCGTTCACGCTGGCAGGGACGACGACCCAGAGTAAGAGGTGTGGTAATGAACCCTGTCGATCACCCTATGGGTGGTGGTGAAGGTAGAGCTTCAGGTGGTCACCCAAGGTCACGCAAAGGGATACCGGCAAAAGGTTATAAGACCAGAGATAAGAAAAAATACTCTGCTAAACATATAATTGAAAGAAGGAAAAAATAACTGATATATTATGAGTAGATCAATCAAAAAAGGCCCTTTCATTGATTTCAAACTCGAGAAAAGAATTCTTGAAATGAATGACGGACAAAAGAAATCAGTGCTCAAAACATGGTCAAGAAGATCTGTGATCTCACCTGATTTTGTTGGACATACTATAGCAGTTCACAACGGGAACAAGTTTATCCCCGTTTACATTACCGAGAATATGGTAGGCCATAAGTTGGGAGAATTTTCACCTACGCGTACTTTCAGGGGTCACTCTGGTAATAAATAATGAGTAATGTAAACATTGAAAAACATTTAATAATGGGTGCAAGAAAAAGAAATACAGCTGACCAGAAAAAAGAGGACGCCAAGAGTAGATACCAGGCGATCCTCAGAAACTGTCCTACATCTCCGAGAAAGATGAGATTGGTTACCGATCTGATCAGCGGAATGGAAGTAAACAAAGCACTTGATGTCCTCAAGTTCAGTCCACAGGAGGCATCACGCAGGCTGGAGAAACTTCTCCTTTCAGCAATTGCCAACTGGCAGTCGAAGAATGAAGGTGTAAGAATTGAAGAAACTAACCTCTATGTAAAACTGATTCATGTCGACGGAGGCCGTTCATTGAAAAGACTGCAGACAGCGCCTCAGGGAAGAGCTTACAGAGTAAGAAAAAGATCTAACCATGTAACTCTCGTGCTAGACAGTATGAATAAGGAAGTTGAAAAAACATCAAATTAGAACAGATGGGACAAAAAGTAAATCCGATAGGTAACAGATTAGGTATAATCAAAGGATGGGATTCAAACTGGTACGGTGGAAAAGACTTTTCCGGTAAACTGATTGAAGATGCTAAAATAAGAGAATATCTGAATGCCAGGCTCGCAAAAGCCAGCATCTCCAGGATTATTATTGAGAGGACATTGAAACTTATTACTGTAACAGTTAATACTGCACGACCTGGTATTATAATTGGTAAAGGAGGACAGGAAGTTGACAAGTTAAAGGAAGAGCTCAAGAAAATCACAAAAAAGGAGGTTCAGATAAACATCTTCGAAATTAAACGTCCTGAATTGGATGCTAATATTGTCGGTAATAATATTGCACGCCAGCTGGAAGGTAAAATTTCATACCGTCGTGCAATCAAGATGTCAATTGCCTCAACAATGCGTATGGGTGCAGAAGGGATAAAAGTTATGATTTCGGGCCGTCTTGGTGGTGCTGAAATGGCAAGAAGTGAAATATATAAGGAGGGGCGTATTCCTCTGCATACTTTTCGTGCTGACATCGATTATGCTTTAGCTGAAGCTCATACTAAGGTTGGGCTGGTAGGCATTAAAGTATGGATTTGTAACGGTGAAGTTTATGGTAAGAGAGATCTCAGTCCTAATATTGGAGCAAGAAATGCCAAAAGCAAGAACATGAAGAGAAAAGCAAAAAGGTAGAGACTTATTTAGTTAATAATTATATAACAATATTTGAGCAATGTTACAACCGAAAAGGACCAAATTCAGGAGAGCCCAGAAAGGAAGAATGAAAGGCAATGCACAAAGAGGCAACCAGCTGGCATTCGGGTCATTTGGTATCAAAGCACTTGGGGAGAGCTGGATCACTGGAAGGCAGATAGAAGCAGCCCGCCAGGCAGTAACACGTCATATGAAACGTGAAGGCCAGTTATGGATAAGGATTTTCCCTGATAAACCTATTACAAAGAAACCTGCTGAGGTACGTATGGGTAAAGGAAAAGGAGCACCTGAGGGCTTTGTGGTACCGGTAACTCCTGGAAGGATTCTGCTTGAGGCTGAAGGAGTACCATTTGAGGTTGCAAAAGAGGCTCTGCGTCTGGGTGCTCAGAAACTTCCAATAACAACAAAATTTATTGTAAGACGCGATTACGTTCGGGAATAAAACTTTGACAGAGATGAAAACTTCAGAAATAAAGGAATTAAACACCCCAGATCTTCTCGAGAGAATTGATACTGAGAAGACAATGCTCGTTCGTATGAAGCTTAATCATGCAATCACTCCTCTCGATAATCCTCAAAAGGTTAGAGAAGTGAAGCTTACGATTGCACGTCTGCTAACAGAATTGCGTACAAGAGAGTTAATTAAGAAATCTAATAGCTAGATCAGCAATGGAAAGGAATCTTAGAAAAGACCGTATAGGTGTTGTTGTTAGTGACAAGATGGATAAATCCATCGTCGTAGTCGTTAAGAGGAAAGTGAAACATCCAATTTATGGCAAATTCATTAACAAAACAAAAAAACTGATGGCACACGATGAAGCAAATTCATGTAATATTGGTGATACTGTACGTATATCGGAGACCAGGCCTCTGAGCAAAAACAAAACCTGGAGATTAATTGAAATAATCGAAAGAGCTAAGTAATCATGATACAACAGGAAAGCAGATTAAGTGTAGCCGATAACTCAGGAGCCAAAGAGGTATTATGCATAAGGGTACTTGGGGGTAGTAAGAAAAGATACGCTACCGTTGGTGATAAAATTGTTGTGAGTGTAAAATCAGCACTTCCTTCAGGTGAAGCAAAAAAAGGTACTGTAAGTAAAGCGGTTGTCGTCAGAACAAGAAAAGAGATCCGTCGAGCTGATGGGTCCTATATCAGATTTGATGATAATGCAGTTGTTCTGCTTAACAATGTGAACGAAGTTCGTGGTACACGTATATTTGGTCCGGTCGCAAGAGAACTCCGTGAAAAGTACATGAAGATTGTTTCATTAGCACCCGAAGTGTTGTAATATATTTAAACAGACAACGATGCAGAAGAAATTAAATATAAAAAAGGGAGATACGGTTATGGTAATAACCGGCGAGTCAAAAGGTCAGAAAGGCCGTGTGCTGGAAGTTGAAAGAGATAAAAGCAGAGCAATTGTTGAAGGTGTAAACCTGGTATCAAAACATACTAAACCCAATGCTAAAGCTCCACAGGGAGGTATAATAAAGAGAGAAGCACCTGTGCATATTTCGAATCTGATGCTTGTCGATCCTACAACCGGGAAACCTACCCGTGTTGGGAGAAAATTAAACGATAAAAATAAATTGGTGCGTTATTCAAAAAAATCAGAAGAGGAGATCAAGTAATGTACATACCTGCACTTAAAACCAAGTATAAAGACGAGATAGTCACTGCATTAATGAAGGAATTCGGATATAAATCAGTTATGCAGGTCCCGAAGTTGAAAAAAATAGTTCTCAGCCAAGGGGTTGGACAGGCTATTGCCGATAAGAAATTGCTTGAATTCGGTGTTAAAGAGATGTCGGATATTGCAGGACAGAAAGCTGTTCAGACCAATTCAACAAAGGACATTTCAAACTTTAAACTGAGAAAAAATATGCCCATCGGTATTATGGTAACATTACGTACAGAAAGGATGTATGAATTTCTCGAGAGACTGATATCTGTTGCACTCCCTCGAATCCGCGACTTTAAAGGGATCAATTCGAAACTCGACGGACGGGGAAATTACACTCTGGGAATTACGGAGCAGATCATATTTCCTGAAATAGATCTGGACAAGATTGCAAAGATTATGGGGCTACAGATAACATTTGTAACCTCGGCAGATTCAGATGAAGAGGCGCTTGCTCTGCTTAAACACTTTGGTTTACCATTTAAAAATATTAAAAACTAGTAATATGGCTAAAGAATCGATGATAGCCCGCGAAGTTAAACGCGCAAGAATGGCTCAGAAATACACTGCAAAAAGAGCAAAGCTGAAAGCTGATGGTGATTATATCGGATTAAGCCGCCTACCCAGAAATTCAAACCCGAACAGAATGCACAACCGTTGTAAAATTACGGGACGCTCAAGAGGTTATATGAGACAATTTGGAGTAAGCAGGATCACCTTCAGGGAGATGGCATCTTTTGGTCTAATCCCGGGTGTAAAAAAAGCCAGCTGGTAAATTGAGAATAAATATAAACTATATTAATTAATAGAAGATGACTGATCCAATTGCAGATTTACTGACCAGAATAAGGAACGCCATAATGGCCGGTCATAAGGTTGTGGAGGCACCAGCATCCAATCTTAAGAAAGAGGTTGCCAGGATTCTGTTTGAAAAAGGCTATATCCTTAGTTATAAGGTTGTTGAAGGTGATGGACCTCAGGGGGTATTGAAAATTGCTCTTAAATATAATTCCAAGAGTAAAAAACCGGCTATAAAAAAAATACAGAGAGTCAGTAGACCCGGACTGCGTCAATACACCGGGCTTGACGATATACCTAGGGTGCTGAACGGATTAGGTATTGCAATTATTTCTACCTCAAAAGGTTTGATGACCGATAAAGAGGCAAAAAAAGAGAAAATTGGTGGTGAAGTACTATGTTATGTTTACTAATTAGGAGGAAAGCTTAATGTCACGAATAGGAAAATTACCTGTAAACCTGCCCAATGGTGTTACTGTCGACATCAGTGATACCAATGTGGTTAGTGTGAAAGGCCCTTTGGGAGATTTGACACAGGCAGTCGATAAAGATCTGAAGGTAGAAGTGGTGGGGAACGAAATCATTTTATCGCGACCATCAGAGTCAAAAAATCATAAATCATTGCATGGTCTTTACAGGGCATTGATTGCAAATATGGTAGTTGGTGTTTCCGACGGGTTCAAAAAAGAACTTGAAGTTGTTGGAGTTGGTTACCGTGCAGAAGCAAAAGGTCAAAATCTGGAGATGAGCCTTGGTTTTTCACACGAAGTTATTATTCAGCTCCCTGATGAGGTTAAGGTTGAAACCAAAACTGAAAGAAGGAGTAATCCCATTATTACCCTAACATGCATTGACAAGCAACTTATAGGACATGTTGCTGCAAAGATCAGATCTCTCCGTCCACCTGAACCTTACAAAGGGAAAGGGATAAAATTTGTTGGAGAGCAGCTCAGAAGGAAGGCTGGAAAATCTGCTAGTGTATAGGGTGAGTAATTAATCTGGTAAAAGAAAAATAAGATGGCCTTAACTAAGTTGGAAAGAAGAACCAGGATCAAAATGAGGATCCGTAAAAAAATAAGTGGTACTGCTGAATCACCAAGACTTGCAGTTTACCGAAGCAATAAACAGATATATGTTCAGGTTGTTGACGACCTGAATGGCGTTACTCTTCTGTCGGCCTGCTCTAAAGAAAAAGAGATTGAAGCCCAGGCAGGTATTAAGAAAATTGAACAGGCTAAACTTGTAGGAAAACTACTTGCTACCAAATGCAAGGAAAAAGGTATTGAGAAAGTCGTTTTCGACAGAAGCGGATATAAATATCATGGCAGAGTAAAATCTTTGGCTGAAGCAGCCCGCGAAGGCGGATTAAAATTCTAATGAATTATGGGAAACGGTATAAGAAAAGTTAAAACCAGCGATCTTGAGCTTAAGGATAGACTTGTTAGCATCCAGAGAGTAACCAAGGTTACCAAAGGTGGCCGTACATTCAGCTTTTCAGCCATTGTTGTGGTTGGAAATGAGGATGGTATTGTTGGCCATGGTCTTGGTAAAGCCAGTGAGGTAACTACAGCTATTGCAAAAGGAATAGAAGATGCAAAGAAGAATCTGATTAAGGTACCTGTTATCAATGGTACAATACCTCACGAACAGATTGCTAAATTTGGTGGTGCAAAAGTATTCATCAAACCGGCATCTGACGGTACAGGTGTTAAGGCAGGGGGAGCTATGCGTGCTGTACTGGAGAGTGTTGGTATAAAAAATGTGCTCGCAAAATCAAAAGGTTCATCAAACCCGCATAATCTTGTTAAAGCAACATTTGCAGCACTTCTTGAATTAAGAGACGCATTGACTGTTGCAGAACAAAGAGGTGTCGCAATGGAAAAAGTTTTTAACGGTTAGTAAAAAACATTACGATGGCAAAAATTCGTATCACCCAGGTGAAAAGTAAAAACGGGAAACCTGAAAGACAGAAAAGAACTCTTGAAGCTTTAGGTATCCGGAAATTAAACCATAGTGTTGAACATGAAGCTACCCCCCAGATATTAGGGATGGTGGTGAAAGTAAGACATCTGGTTAAAGTTGAAAATATTTAAGATATAAACCATATTTATAATACAAAGTTATGGATTTGAGTAACTTAAGACCTGCTAAAGGATCAATAAAAAAAGGTAAGCGTATTGGTCGGGGGCAAGGCTCCGGCAGAGGAGGCACATCGACGAGAGGCCATAAAGGCGCTAAATCCAGATCAGGTTATAGCAAGAAAATTGGATTTGAAGGTGGTCAGATGCCGCTTCAGAGACGCGTTCCTAAATACGGTTTCAAAAATGTCAATCGCAAGGAATTTAAAGGTATTAATGTCAGTACTCTTCAGAATCTTGCAGAACAAAATAATATTGAAAAGATCGATTTTGAGGTACTCATAATGGCCGGGCTGGTCTCAAAAAATGCTTTGGTTAAGATACTGGGTAATGGAAATCTTGAAAGAAAACTTGAGGTTCATGCCCATGCATTTAGCAAGTCAGCTATTGAAGCAATTGAAGCCAAAAAGGGAACTGTTGTAAAACTGTAATTTCATGAAGCTGATTCAGACAATAAAAAATATTTTTAAGATAGAAGATCTTCGTGCAAGATTGATCTATACTTTTGGAATCATTTTATTATACAGGTTAGGAAAATATATTACTCTGCCTGGGATTGACCCTTCTCAATTGGCAGGGCTTAAGAGCCAGACCTCTTCAGGAATTATGGGTCTGCTCGATATGTTCTCAGGTGGTGCTTTTTCGCAAGCTTCAATTTTTGCCCTTGGGATCATGCCTTATATCTCTGCTTCTATCGTTGTCCAGCTGCTGGGAATAGTTTTTCCTTATTTCCAGAAACTTCAGAAAGAGGGAGAGAGCGGAAGACGTAAAATGAATCAGTATACCAGGTATCTTACAGTTGTAATTCTTATTCTTCAGGCTCCAACATACCTGTTGAACCTTCATGCCCAGCTGCCGTCAACAGCATTTATTCTTACAGGAACATTTTTTACAGTCTCTTCCGTAATAATCCTTACAGCCGGAACAATGTTTGTAATGTGGCTTGGAGAAAAGATAACCGATAAAGGTATCGGGAACGGTATTTCCCTTATAATTATGATAGGTATTATTGCCCGAATGCCGCAGAGTTTTATTTTTGAAGCTGGAATAAGGATGAACGGCGCAGGTGGTGCAATTGCACTTATTGTTGAGATTTTGTTCCTATTTGTAGTCGTTCTTGGTACAATACTTCTTGTACAGGGTACACGTCGTGTTCCGGTTCAATACGCAAGAAGGATTGTTGGAAATAAACAATATGGCGGAGTCCGTCAGTATATACCGCTTAAGGTAAATGCTGCAGGTGTAATGCCGATTATTTTTGCTCAGGCAATTATGATGTTACCTATCATAATTGCAGGTTATTCTGATTCGGGTTCGGGCTTTGTTGTTGCCTTCTCGAATATGTACGGATTCTGGTATAACATGGTAACGGCAATTTTAATTATTGTTTTTACCTATTTTTACACTGCAATTACCATTAATCCTGTGCAGATGGCTGAAGATATGAAGAAAAACGGAGGATTTATTCCGGGTATCAAACCAGGTAGGAAAACAGTAGAATTTCTCGATACAGTAATGTCGAGGATCACACTACCCGGATCATTTTTTCTGGCACTGGTTGCTATCCTGCCCTCTATCGCAGTGAAAGCAGGTGTAACGCCACAATTTGCACAATTTTACGGAGGCACATCACTTCTCATTCTCGTCGGGGTTATTCTAGATACCCTGCAACAGATTGAGAGTCATTTGCTGATGCGCCATTATGATGGTCTAATGAAGTCGGGTCGTATTAAAGGCAGAGCTGGCGGCGCCGTTACTTCAGGTTAATAAGTTTAGCGTTCTTTGATGTTGTATTTAAAGACTGATGAAGAGGTTGGGTTGTTAAAAGAGAGCAATATGCTTGTGTCGCGAACACTGGCTGAAATGGCTTCAATTATCAGACCCGGGATCACTACTCTTTATCTCGATAAAATAGCCGAATCTTTTATCCGTGATAATAGAGCAATACCGGCATTTAAGGGATATGGTGGTTTTCCGAACACCCTCTGTACATCTGTCAACGACGAAGTGGTCCATGGTATCCCATCAGATTATGTCCTCAGAGAAGGTGATATAATATCAGTTGATTGTGGAGTGATATTAGATGGCTGGTACGGAGACAGCGCATATACATTTGCTGTAGGGGAGATAAAAGAAGAGGTAAAACGATTGCTCGATTATACCAGAGCTTCTCTTGAAGAAGGGGTTAAAGAAGCTGTCTCAGGAAAAAGAATTGGCGATATCTCTTATGCGGTACAGCATAAAGCTGAAAGCGGAGGATATTCAGTTATACGGGAATTAGTTGGCCACGGCATTGGAACAAAATTACATGAGCCTCCTGAGGTACCTAATTATGGAAAACAGGGATCAGGGCCCAAGATGGAGAAGGGACTGGTAATATGTATTGAACCGATGATTAACGCTGGGAAGAAAGAGACATTGCAGATGAGCGACGGCTGGACAATTAAGACAGCTGATGGCAGACCTTCGGCACACTTTGAATATGCTGTTGCTGTTAATAAGGAGAAAGCAGATGTTTTAACAACTTTTGAATTTATTGAAAAAGTTTTAAATAATATGTAATCGTATGGCTAAACAACCATCAATTGAGCAGGACGGTACCATAATCGAGGCCCTCTCTAATGCTATGTTCAGGGTAGAACTCGAAAATGGACATGTCATAACTGCACATATCTCGGGAAAGATGAGAATGCATTATATCAAAATCTTACCAGGAGATAAAGTTAAAGTGGAGATGTCACCATATGATTTATCAAAAGGAAGAATAACATTCAGATATAAATAAGAAATAATAAGGTAATGAAAGTAAGAGCATCTGTAAAAAAGCGTACTCCTGACTGTAAAATTGTCAGAAGAAAAGGACGCATTTACGTTATTAATAAGAAAAATCCCAAGTTCAAACAGAGACAGGGATAATTTAATTAATTTTGCAACTCAATTAAGAAAAGTTTTATATGGCACGTATTGTTGGAGTAGATTTACCAAGAAACAAAAGAGGCGAAGTTGGCTTAACTTACATCTACGGAGTAGGCAGGAGCATTGCACAAAAAGTACTCGACGAGGCTGGTGTTGATAGGAATGCAAAGGTCCAGGACTGGACTGATGATGATATTAATACCATCCGTAGAATTCTGAATGATAAGTATAAGCTGGAAGGTGAACTCCGTTCAGAGACACAAATGAACATTAAAAGGCTTATGGATATTGGTTGTTATCGTGGTGTCCGTCACAGAATAGGTCTTCCGGTAAGAGGGCAGAGCACTAAGAATAATGCCAGAACTCGTAAAGGGAGAAAGAAAACCGTTGCAAATAAGAAAAAAGCTACTAAATAAATAGACTATGGCAAAAAAGACTGGAGCATTGAAAAAGAGGGTCGTTAAGGTTGAACCTTCAGGCCAGGCACATGTTCATTCATCATTTAATAATATTATTGTTACTCTGACAAATAATTCGGGTCAGGTTATTTCTTGGGCATCAGCAGGGAAGATGGGATTTAGAGGTTCGAAGAAAAATACACCTTATGCAGCTCAGATGGCATCTGAGGAATGTGGCAAGGTGGCTTATGATCTGGGATTAAGAAAAGTTAAGGTATTTGTTAAAGGTCCGGGTTCTGGTCGTGAATCAGCTATCAGGTCAATAAGTAATACGGGTATCGAAGTTACAGAGATAGTTGATGTTACACCAATGCCTCATAATGGTTGCCGAGCTCCCGGCAGAAGAAGAGTATAGAGAGTTATTAAATTGATTATTTGTAAGTTATAAATTTATTGCACAATGGCAAGATATACTGGACCAAAAACAAAAATTGCAAGGAAATTCGGCGAACCTATTTTCGGTCCCGACAAGCACCTGGATAGGAAAAATTATCCTCCCGGACAGCATGGGATGAACAAAAAGAGGAAGAAAACTTCAGAATATGGTGTTCAGCTCAAGGAAAAGCAGAAAGCAAAATATACCTATGGAGTGCTTGAGCGTCAGTTTCATAATACTTTTGAGAAAGCATCAAGAAGTAAAGGTGTAACCGGTGAGGTTCTCCTTCAACTGCTCGAATCACGTCTGGATAATGTAGTATACCGCCTGGGTGTAGCTCCAACAAGATCAGGAGCACGTCAACTGGTTTCTCACAGACATATGACTGTAAATGGAACAGTAGTAAACATTCCTTCATTCCAGGTCAAACCCGGTGATATTATCGGTGTTCGTGAAAAATCAAAGTCTATGGAAGTGATCGTTGATTCACTGACAACCAGGATGTATACAAAACTATCCTGGCTGGAGTGGGACGATACACAAATGGCAGGTAAATTTATGAGCGTGCCAGAACGTACTGAAATTCCTGAAGATATTAAGGAACAACTAATTGTTGAATTGTATTCTAAGTAATAATATTAAGATAAATTCTATGGCCATTTTATCATTCCAGAAACCTGATAAAGTAATAATGCTGGAAGCGGACGAAAAATTCGGAAAATTCGAATTTCGTCCACTTGAACCTGGCTATGGTATTACTGTCGGCAATGCATTGAGAAGAATTCTTCTCTCTTCGCTTGAGGGTTTTGCCATTACAACGGTTAAGATCGAAGGTATTGACCATGAGTTCTCTACCATAACTGGTGTAATGGAGGACGTTACCGAGATAATCCTGAACATGAAACAGGTGCGTTTTAAGAGGACCGTTGACGATGTAGACTATGAAAAAATCACATTTAAGGTGAGTGGTCAGGAGATATTTAAAGCTGGTAACCTCAATAATAGCCTGAGCAGTTTTGAGGTATTAAACCCTGACCTGGTGATCTTCAGGATGGAACCGGATGTTAAAATGCAGATAGAACTTACTGTTAATAAAGGCAGAGGTTATGTCCCGGCAGAAGAAAACGAACCAGTTGATAGTGAGTTTGGACTAATTGCTATTGACGCTATTTTTACTCCTATCGTGAATGTAAAATATTCGGTTGAAAATTACCGGGTGGAGCAAAAAACTGACTATGAGAAACTGTTTTTTGAGATTCAGACTGACGGATCAATTCATCCGAAAGATGCTCTTAAAGAAGCTGCAAAGATTCTTATTTATCACTTTATGCTTTTCTCCGATGAAAAAATTACTCTGGATTCGGATGATAAACTGGCAAACGAGGAGTTTGATGAAGAAGTTCTGCATATGAGACAGTTGCTTAAGACAAAACTGATCGACCTTGACCTTTCTGTCAGAGCTCTTAATTGTCTGAAAGCTGCAGAAGTTGAAACTCTTGGTGACCTTGTGAAGTTTAATAAGAATGATCTGCTGAAATTCAGAAACTTCGGCAAGAAATCACTCACTGAGCTTGATGAGTTGCTAGAATCCATGAGCCTTTCATTTGGAATGGATGTAAGCAAGTATAAGTTGGACAAAGATTAATTTAAAAACTGGTTAAGGAAATATAGAAATGCGACATTCAAAAGTTATTAACCATTTAGGAAGAACAAGTTCACACAGGAAGGCGATGCTGGCGAACATGGCTACATCACTTATCCTTCATAAAAGGATTACGACAACAACAGCCAAAGCTAAAGCACTCCGTACCTATGTTGAACCTCTTATTACTAAATCGAAGGAAGATTCAACACACTCAAGGAGAATAGTATTCAGTTATCTTAAAGATAAGTCTGCAGTAGCTGAATTATTCAGAGAGGTGTCACCCAAAATTGGTGAACGCCCGGGTGGTTATACAAGGATATTAAAAATTGGCAACAGATTAGGCGATAACGCAGATATGTGTATCCTTGAACTTGTTGATTATAATGAAGCTATGCTGGGTGGTGATGCTGTAAAAACTAAAACTACCCGAAGAAGAAGAACATCAAAGAAAAAAGATGAGGCAGCAGTAGCGACTAAGGCGCCTAAAGCTAAAAAAGAAACTGCAGAAGAAAGTATTGAACCTGTTGCTGAGCTAGAAGAAACCGCCGAAGAATCAATAGCAGAAGAATAACAAATGTTTAAAGTTTAGATATAACTGGAAAGGGATAGGTTAATAACAGCTTAATCCCCTTTTTTTCATATATTGCATTATTGTTTAATATTAAAATAAAAATCTATGGGTCAGATAGTTAGTGTTCATGCCCGGGAGATTCTTGATTCCCGCGGTAATCCAACAATTGAAGTTGATGTAATGACCGCCAGTGGTTATTTTGGCAGGGCTGCAGTACCATCAGGTGCATCAACTGGGGAAAATGAAGCCCTTGAGCTCAGGGACGGTGATGAAAATCGTTATCTGGGGAAAGGTGTTCTCAAAGCTGTTCATAATGTTAATAATGTTATTGCCGAAGAGGTAATAGAAATGGATGTTACCGATCAGGCCGGTATTGATAAGAAAATGATTGATCTCGATGGTACAAAAACAAAAAGTAATCTTGGTGCCAATGCAATTTTAGGTGTCTCTCTGGCAGTTGCCAAAGCAGCTGCTTCTTATCACGGATTACCATTGTTCCGTTATATTGGTGGTGCAAATGCTGTCACACTTCCTATTCCGATGATGAATATCATAAATGGAGGCTCTCATTCAGATGCTCCAATTGCCTTTCAGGAATTTATGATCAGACCCGTGGGGGCTCAATCGTTCAGTGAAGGATTACGCATGGGAGCTGAAGTGTTCCATTCATTGAAAAAGGTTCTTAAAGAGCGTGGATTAAGTACTGCTGTCGGTGACGAAGGTGGTTTTGCACCCAACCTGGATGGAACTGAAGATGCACTTGAGACAATTATTAAGGCAATCAGTGCTGCAGGTTATAAACCAGGTTCTGATATTACTATTGCACTTGATCCAGCTGCTTCAGAATTTTATCAGGATGGTATATATAACTATTCGAAATTCGAAGGACCAAAAGGAGCAAGAAAAACTTCTAAAGAACAGGTAGATTATTTTGAACAACTCATCAGTAAATACCCTATAGATTCTATTGAAGATGGAATGGCTGAAAACGACTGGGATGGCTGGAAGATGCTGACAGACAGAATCGGAAAAAAATGCCAGATAGTTGGCGATGATGTATTCGTAACTAATGTTGATTATCTTAAAAAAGGTATTGAATTGGGTTGTGCGAACTCAATCCTTATTAAGGTTAATCAGATTGGCACTCTGACCGAAACTCTAAATTGCATTGAGATGGCTCATAGGGCAGGTTATACTACTGTTACTTCCCACCGCTCAGGTGAAACTGAAGATTCAACAATTGCTGATATTGCAGTTGCTACGAACTCTGGCCAGATCAAGACCGGGTCAGCTAGCAGAACTGATAGAATGGCAAAATATAATCAGCTGCTGAGAATTGAAGAGACACTTGGAGCTCTGGCTGTTTATGGGTATAAGAAGTAGTTATTAACAATTGTTGATAACTTCTGTTTATATCAGGTTTATAACAACAATTGAATTTGCATTGTTTTTTGATATTCTTAGTATATATTTGATTCATCAGGTGAGCGATAAAAGACTGCTCAGAAGATGTGGAGACGGAAATGGTTACTTAAATGAAACACGATCCGTTTCGGTCAGACCTTCGGGTCTGCACAACAGATGAGCCGAAGTCTGAACTTAAAGAACCTTGCGTTCAGGATGTTCAGTAAGTCAACGAAAACCGGAAACGTTCTTTCAGCGATTGAGTCACAGGGCTTCAGAAAATGAAGGGTTTCGGCCCCGGGTTATCTGAACTGATGTTTTTACCTTCGGGAAATGAGCAACAGAGCCTGAATGACACTTCGTCCCGGAAGTCCGCCTTAAAACGGATAAAAGGACAGCCGGAAGGTTCTGCTGTAACAGGCAAAACCCTAAAGCCATGGGTTGCAAAAATGAGTCTCGTATTCAAAGATGCAGCCGGTCAGAATAACAGTAATCTGACATCGTAAGCAACCTCGGTTGTGAACGGTGAATGGGAACTACTCCTAGTGAATAGTTCCCATTATTGTTTTTATAATGTCTCTTTATTCCCAATTTTATTCTTTTCTGCATCTCATATTGTCTTATTGAATATCTTTGAATATTATCTGAAATTTATAATGGCATATTCAGGATTAATTGAATTCATTGCATCTCTGGAAAAGAATGATGAGCTCATGAGGATTAAAACATTTGTTGATCCGATACTTGAGATCACTGAAGTCACTGACCGTGTAACAAAAAATGGAGGTAAAGCACTCCTGTTTGAAAATACGGGTACTGGATTTCCCATTCTGATAAATGCTTTTGGATCCGTTAGTAGAATGGCTATGGCAATCGGTAGAGAGAATCTCGATGACGTAGCACTGGAGATCGAAACTATCTTTAATGATATTTCAGATAACAGGGGATCAATATTTAAAAAGTTTTCATCCTTACCTGCACTTTACAGATTGGGTGGTTATTTTCCCACCAGGATAAAGGGTAGGGGCACCTGTCAACAGGTTAAACATATGGATCCGGATATTGGATTATTACCTGTTCTAAAATGCTGGCCTTACGACGGTGGTCGTTTTATTACTCTTCCAATGGTGCATACTGTACATCCGGAAACCGGAAAACCAAATGTAGGGATGTACAGAATGCAAGTGCTGGATAAGAATACAACAGCTATGCATTGGCAACGACATAAAACAGGAGCCAACCATTTTGAAGCCTGGAAAAAAACCAATAAGAAAATGCCTGTTTCTGTTGCACTTGGAGGAGATCCGGTTTATACATATTCTGCAACTGCTCCTCTGCCTGAGAATATCGATGAGTATATTCTGGCCGGCTTCCTGAGAAAAAAAAAGGTTAAAATGGTCAAATGTCTAACTAATGATCTTTATGTACCATTTGATGCCGATATTATTCTTGAAGGTTATGTCGATCCGGCTGAAGAGCTGGTATGGGAAGGTCCTTTTGGCGACCATACCGGGTTTTATTCTCTGGCTGACTGGTATCCTAAATTCCATATTACATGTATTACTCACTCAAATGATGCAGTCTATCCGGCAACAATTGTCGGGATCCCTCCACAGGAAGATGCTCTGCTGGCCAGGACTACAGAAAAAATATTTCTTGCTCCGGTAAGAATGACCATATTACCTGAGATTGAAGATTTTCATATGCCTGATGCAGGTATTGCCCATAACCTCGTAATTGTAAAGATTAATAAAGCATATCCGGGACAGGGGATGAAGGTAATCAGTTCATTGTTCGGAGCAGGTCAGATGATGTTTACCAAATACATGATTGTCGTTAATGGAGATATTGATATAAGGAATTATGAAGATATGATGGTTCATGTTTTTGCAAATGTGGATTTCAGAACGGACCTGTTGTTTAGTCGCGGTCCGCTTGATGTTCTGGATCATTCTTCTGAAAAATATTCCTTTGGAGGGAAGCTAGGAATAGACGCTACTGTTAAACATCCTGAAGAAGGGAAAGGGGATAATTATAAGGCTAATAATATATTAGCATTGAATTATTCAGATAATCATTTTGATAAAAATATTATTAAAGGCTTGAATCTCAGCCTTTTTAAAAAAGGCATCCCTCTATTGATTGTTACAGTTAACACACCTGAAGATAGTGATGTTATTAAGAAGGTTATTAATCTATTCAAAACAACTGATCCTGGTGGTATTTACAAGCTGATACTGGCAGTAGATAATACAGTTGATTCGGATGACCTGTTTATGGTTGCATGGCAGCTCCTTGGAAATTCAGATCCCCAACGCGATCATGAGTATATATCTCCATCTTCAATTTTAATTGATGGAACAATAAAAGCTTTCAGAAAAGGAGGGTTTTCCCGAAAATGGCCTAATGTAGTCTGTTCAGATAATAAGACCATTTCAGCGGTTGATGAAAAGTGGAAATTGCTTGGAATAGGTCCGTTTATCAATTCACCCAGTATAAAAAGCATGGGATTATGCCATGAAGGGACAGATGAAATTATCATTCATGAAGTCTGATGATATTTCTAAATACCGGCAGATAACACTAACTGATAATTAAACTATTTTTGTACTATCTGATGGGACTCTTGTATTTAACATATATCTATTCTTCTATTATTGTTATTGCTTTGGTACCAGAAGGAAATGTGATCAACTCATCGGCCTCCCCCTATCGTTATATTCTATATAGTATCCTGGTTATTGCTTTTGTCTATCTGATTGTTATGTCACAGACAAGGATGCTTATTAGGACAAAAAAACTTCTGAAGGAAAAAGAACTGGCACTGGATGTGATAGCTCAACAAAAGATTGAGCTGGAATTAAAAGAGAAGGATATAACAGATTCCCTGATATACGCACAGAGAATCCAAGAGGCTCGTTTGCCATCTGAAGAATATTTCAAAGATCGTTTTGAAGATTCATTCATCTTTTTCAAACCAAAAGATATTATTAGCGGGGATTTCTATTGGATAGGTGAAAAAGGCGATAAGGTTTTTGTTGTAGCAGCCGATTGTACAGGCCATGGTGTTCCTGGCGCTCTTATGTCTATGATCGGGCTCGAGATTATTGAAAAAACCATAAATGAAGATAACACTGAAACCCCTTCACAAATACTTGCTGTACTGGATAAAGAGTTGGAGAAAACGTTCAGCAGTGGAAAGAATATTGGAACTATCATCAGGGATGGAATGGATATCGGACTCTGCGTAGTTGACATTAAAAACAAGACATTAAAATATGCTGGAGCTTTTTTCCCTCTTTATGTGATCCGAAATAACAACCTGATTGAGATAAAAGGAGATAAAATAATTATTGGAATGAATGCTGAAGGTCTGTCATATAAAGATCATGAAATCGATATTCTTGATGATGATATCTTTTATATGTTTTCAGATGGATATGCTGATCAGTTTGGTGGATCACAAAATAGAAAGTTCATGTATCGTCGGTTCAGGTATCTTCTATTGACAATTCACCAGTTCTCTGTCGATGATCAGAAATCGATTCTGGAGGAGAATATTAATACGTGGATGGGTAATAATGTCCAGGTCGATGATATTATGGTAATTGGTTTCAGACCATTTGATACCAAGGGCTAAATGATTCTTTTTATCTTCTCAATAAGTGCAGCCGGCTGGAAGGGTTTACTAATATAATCATCAATACCAGAAGAGAGACATTTTTCTTTATCTCCAATCATTGCGTTTGCAGTAATTGCTAATATTGGAATATGTGAGTTTGTTGTGAATTCCAGTGCCCTGATCTTCTCAGTAGCTACAAGTCCGCTCATCACCGGCATCTGAATATCCATAAGAATCAGATCGTAATTTGCAGTACCAAACTTATCGAGTGCCTCCTTCCCATTAATAGCAGTATCAATACTTTTTACCAATGGCTTAAGTGTAAGTAGGGTTATTCTCTGGTTTATCAGATTATCCTCAACAAGAAGAATTTTTAGATCCTTGAGCTCTTTATGAATTTTATCTTTTTGTATAAGCTCTTCAATCTTAGAAGAGGCAATTTTCTGTTTTGCTTCAGCTACAGGATTTACAAAAGGAAGAAGGATAGTCAATACTGTTGAATTATCTCCTATATCCTGACTGAATGTACCATTTTCTAATGAGATAAATCGGGCAGCCAGATTTTGCTCAATACCTATATCATCAATAATAACAATCCTTTTGTCCGTTTGTAATCTCAATGAAATAATGCGTTTATTTCCTGTTTCTTTCGTTATATTAAGATTTATTAAAACCATAATAGCTTTTTCTGATACCTGGTTTTCAATTGTATTGAATAGGTCAAGAAAGATCTGCTTGAGTATTATAGGGTCTCCATAGCATTCAAAATCACTTAACTCCTTTTTTTCTAAGATAAAATCTATATTGGCTTTATCCTTAAGATTGTATAGCTCAATTGTGTTCTGAATAGTTGATAACAGGTTAAATTTGAAAGCTTTTCTGGATCCATAAGTAAGATTACCGGCCGGCTGCATTGATAATTCATTAACAGTAGTAACCATATTATTTGTTGATGCAATGAAAGTTTCAAGCAACTCTTTTTGCTTTTTTTCAAGACCTGATTCCATTAACATATCTGCTATAATAACAAGGTTGTTAAGGGGCTCTCTGATCTTATGTGAAAAATCGGTAATGACATCATCATTTCTTTGGTTCAATGAAGAAAATTCATTTATTGACTTTTTGTATCTTCTATTAAGGGCTGATACTTTTCTGGAAATAATTATACCAATACTTGCACATGCAATAATCATGCATCCGGAAAGAAGATAAAGATTAAGAGATAGAAGAATTATAGATGATATTAGAGAAAACAATGCAATAATTGAATATGTTTCAATATTCTTTCTGCTCTTTTCAAAAAATATATCAGAAGGATTACTTAGAATATTATTAATATTACTCTTTCCGGTTTCACTAACCATAACTCGTCTTTTTGGTAGTTCAGTAAAATTAAACAAAATTAGCGAAAAATATACATCAACTTAAATTAACATCCTTTCAAGGAAATTCGTTAAATTTGCCCTTACGGTATGATATTTGAAATGAAAAGGTAAATCACATATAATTATGGAGAAAGTGTTGAGGATAGTTTTTTCAATTACATTCATGTTTGTATGCATATCTCTGCTCTCTGTAAAAGCGCAGGAGGATAAAAGCATGGTAAAGTATACTCCTGATTTTAGATTCAATGACGGTATTTACCTTAATTTTGATCAGGTGAAATTGAATAGACCAATACCTAAAGCCAAGCTTCTCACTTCCATTGATTATAACGACAGGGAATTCTTCAAAAAAATACTTACAAACGAGAAGATCTATTTCTATGATAATATGGGTATAAGACAGGAAATTGCAAAAAATAGTATCTGGGGTTATGCTCGTAATGGCATATTGAATATTCAGATTCAGGATAATTTCAACAGGATTACTTTCGTTGGTAGCATATGTCATTTTGTGGCTGATATTAAAAGCTATGATTCACGTTATGCTAGTTCTCCGTACGGATACTATGATCCATATTATTCACCATATGGGTATAGTAATTACTATAATCCATATAGCTCTTATTATTCGCCTTATTCTCCATACAGGCAATCGAATATGACCCGTACTGAGCTGAAACAGTATTTAATTGACTTTGAGAGTGGTAAGATTCTGGAATTTGATATTTCCAACACTGAATTGCTCCTGATGAAGGACAATGAACTTTATGAGGAGTATGTTCAGCTTTCCAGAAGAAGGAAAAAAGAGTTAATGTTTGTTTATATTCGGAAATTCAATGAAAAAACCCCGTTATATATACCTAAAGAATAATATTAGTACCATGAAAACATTTACTATTACCTTTTCTATGCTTTTTTATACGGTGTTATTGATTGCACAGGCCCCTTTCCCTGGTAAAGATGAGATAAAACAGTTTACTGCGTCTAAAACTTGTATTGTACTGGAAGACAATCTGTTTTCTTCCTATAATGCTTTAATAAAAGAGGCTGTGAAATCATTCTGGACCATAACTCCTTATGAATTTATCGAAATCAGTGATTTTAATGTTAAACGCTTGAAACCTGAATATTCTTTCATCGTTCTGACTGAAACAAATTTCGACAAGGATAAATCCCATTCTGTTTTCAATTTTATTAATTTACTTCAGGGGAAGGATGTTAATAAACTGGGCGAAATGCCGGAGATTTGTGCCGTACCACTCTCTTTTGCCGGGGAGGATGACCTTGAATACAGTTATAAGCTGGGAGCTATCCTCGCATTTATGCAGAAACATGCACAGATGATATCAGAAGATCCTTCATTGACAGGAAGAAAATATCTTAAGTATTATAATAAAAATACTCCTGAAGTTCATAATAAAATAATCCTTGTTAAACAAGAAGACCTTGCTCCCCAGATAGCCTCGATAGATAATATAAAGGCAATATATTCCAGTGATATAAAGATTGTTAGTGAAGATGATATTATCGAAGCAATTAATAATAGAACTCCTGAAACGCTCATCCTACATAAGGTTGGTCCTGTTGGTAACAGAAATTCGGGTTATTGTTTTAAGATGCTTATAGGGACCGATGATTCAAACATGTACTATTATAACCAGCATAAGATAGATAAATCTAATCCTAATGGTTTATTGCCAGCCGACCTGAAACGACTTTCAAAATAATCATCATGCAGCAAAAAGAAAACTGAACCGTCTTTTAATAAATACTTAATTGTCATGGAAGAGAATAGCGTTTTATCAGAAACAGAAAGAAACTGGGCAATGTTATGTCACCTTTCAGCTTTTGCAGGGTTCTTTTTTCCTTTTGGAGCTATTATTGGACCGCTTATTTGCTGGCTTTCGAAAAAAGATGAATCGGCCTGGGTTAATGAAAATGGTAAAGCGTCACTTAACTTCCAGTTGTCAATACTCCTTTATATAGTTCTTGCTATACCTTTGTGTTTCATTATTATAGGTATACCAATAATAGTTATCCTGGGAACACTTAAGATAATATGTATTATAATAGCAAGTGTTAAAGCGGCAAAGGGCGAAAAATTCAGATACCCCCTTGTAATACCCTTTATTCAATAAAAAGTTATTTGCCTAACATAAACTCACGGACTCACCCACTTTTAGGTGAGTCCGTATAATTTAAAGCACTGAGCATAAGTAATATAAAATATTTCAGATTTCCATAAATTATTGGTAAATTTCTTTTTCATTTAATACTATCTTCCTATGACAAGCAATAATACAAAGAAACAGTCCAAAGTAAAAGTTGCTGAAAAAACCGATTTATACCATGATATTAAACCTGAAAAGAAGAAAAAACTTGAGCGTAAGGAATATAAAAAGTTGCTTCTGAATCTTGAGATTGAGCTGGTTAAGCTTCAGGAATGGATAAAGACTAATAAGCTAAAGGTGATTGTTGTCTTTGAAGGCAGAGACGCTGCAGGGAAGGGTGGAGTCATTAAAACCATTGCAGGTTGCCTGAACCCCAGAATATGCAGAATTGTAGCACTTGGAATACCCACTGAGAAAGAAAAAACTCAATGGTATTTTCAAAGATATGCCTCTCAGTTACCAGCTGGGGGTGAAATTGTTCTTTTTGACAGGAGTTGGTATAACAGGGCAGGAGTTGAACAGGTTATGGGGTACTGTACTAACGATGAGTATGAGGAGTTTCTCAGGGCATGTCCTGAATTCGAAAAAATGTTGATCAGATCAGGTATTATACTTGTAAAGTACTGGTTCTCAGTTAGTGATAATGAACAGGAAAACCGCTTTCAGGATAGAATTAAAGACCCTACAAAACGTTGGAAGATCAGTCCGATGGATGTCGAGTCGCGCGATAAATGGGTTGAATATTCAATAGCTAAAGACAAGATGTTCTCATTTACAGACACTAAACAATCACCATGGTATGTTGTCCATGCAGATGATAAAAAGAGGGCAAGACTTAATTGTATCGACCATCTTATATCACTGATACCTTATAAAGATCTTACATCAAAACCATTTAAACTCCCTCCTCTGAAACACGATGTAGCTTATGTCAGACCTCCTGTTTCTGACCAGACATTTGTACCGGGGAAATATTGAAGAAGGCTTTAGAGGCTTTAGAGGCTTTATACCTTTAACGCTTTTATTACCTCTATAGTTTTTATAGCTTTTATAGCTTTTATAGCTTTTATAGCCCTTATCGCCTTTATAGCCTTTCTCGTTCATATTGCCTCTATCGCCTTTTTTTATACTTTTGTTCCCGCGTTGCGGGATTTCGTCACTACGTTCCTCAACTTTTTACTTTTTTCTTTATACTTTTATCTTTTGCCTTTTATTTTTTGCCTTTTATCTTTTATCTTTTATCTTTTATCTTTTAAATATGTCTTCAAAACCAACCATACCGAAAGGAACAAGGGATTTCTCGACTGATGAGATGCTAAAGCGTGATTTTATTTTTGAAACCATTAAACAGGTGTTCAGATTATATGGTTATCAGCCTATTGAGACTCCAGCAATGGAAAATCTTGCCACTCTTCTTGGAAAGTACGGGGAGGAGGGTGATAAACTTCTTTTCAGGATACTTAATTCTGGTGATTTTCTCTCATCTGTTACTGATGAAGATCTTTCTAATAGGGTACCTGGCAAACTCTCTTCAAAGATTTGCGAAAAAGGGTTAAGATATGATCTAACTGTTCCCTTCGCCCGATACGTTGTTCAACATCGCGATGAAATTGTTTTCCCTTTCAAAAGATACCAGATACAACCTGTATGGAGAGCAGACAGGCCACAGAAAGGGAGGTATCGCGAGTTTTTTCAGTGTGATGTGGATGTTATTGGCAGCGATTCTATATTAAATGAGTATGAGCTTATTATCATTATTGATGATATATTTAAGAGATTAAAAATTGAATCTGTCATTAAAATTAATAACCGGAAAGTTCTTTCAGGTATAGCCGGTTTTATTGGTGAAGCAGATAAGTTAGCCGATATCACTGTTGCTATTGACAAGATGGATAAGATAGGCATTGAGGCAGTTAACACTGAATTGAGTAGTAAAGGGCTATCTGATAAGGCAATATCGGATCTGAAGCCTGTGCTGCAACTAAGTGGTGATACTGATGCCAAACTAGAAAAACTGGGGATATTGCTCTCTAAGTCTGAAGCCGGGATGGAAGGGATATCTGAATTAAAGAGGCTTTTTTCATATATTGAAAACGCGAATCTGACCTGTGACGTTGAACTCAATCTTACTCTGGCCCGTGGATTAAACTACTATACCGGGGCAATTATTGAGGTAAAAGCGAAAAATGCGAGTATTGGAAGTATTTGTGGCGGAGGACGTTATGACAATCTTGCAGGAGTATTCGGAATGGATGGGGTGTCTGGAGTTGGTATTTCGTTCGGCGCTGACAGGATTTATGATGTTCTGAACCAGCTAAATCTTTTTATCGAGACAAGGGTCTCTTCAACTGAAGTGCTTATAGTTAATTTTGGTGAAGATGAAACAAGTTATGCTCTTAAAATAGCAGATCAGCTTCGTAACATGGACGTCAGAACAGAATTTTTCCCTGACGCTTCCAAACTTAAGAAACAGTTGTCATACGCCGATTCGAAAAAGATACCTTATATAATAATTGCAGGTGAAGATGAAATAAAGAGTAATGACGTAACTATTAAGATCATGTCGTCAGGAGAACAGAGGAAGATTCCTTTGAAAGATCTTAATTCATTCGTTAGCGATGAGATTAAGTCTTTAAAATGAACAGGATGATGTCACAGCCCATTAAAAAAATAACTTATGTATTATAATATTTCACCTGAGAATCTTACGCTTGAGAAAATTGAAGAAATTCTCAGGAAAAATTTAAAACTTTCTCTGTCAAGGGAATCAGTCAGTCTTATAACTAAATGCAGGACCTATCTTGACCATAAACTTGAGAATAATACATCTCCCATATATGGTATTACAACTGGCTTTGGTTCACTTCATAATAAAACAATCAGCAAGGATCAGCTTAATAAGTTACAGGAGAATCTTGTTATGTCGCATGCTTGCGGTATAGGTACTGAAGTGAGAGAAGAGATTGTAAGGCTTATGCTTCTTTTGAAAATTTACGCTTTAAGTCTTGGTAAATCAGGAGTACAGGTTGAAACAGTACAGCGGCTCATCGATTTCTTCAATGAAGGTGTCACACCTGTCGTGTACGAGCAGGGATCGCTTGGAGCTTCCGGCGACCTGGCTCCACTGGCTCATCTTGCCCTACCCATTCTTGGCATGGGAGAGGTGTTATACAGGGGGAAAAGATATGAAGCCAGTAAAATTTTGAAAATTTTTGGATGGTCACCTGTGCAATTGAAGTCGAAGGAAGGGCTAGCCCTTCTTAATGGGACTCAGTTTATGGGCGCTTATGCTGTATACATTATTGCATTGGCAGAGAGACTTTCAGAAGTTGCAGACATTACATCAGCCATTTCTCTTGAGGCATATGACGGAAGGCTTGATCCTTTCTTTGAAAGTGTGCATGCCATCAGGCCACATAAGGGCCAGATTGCCACTGCGGAATCATTTAGGAAGATGTTAATGGGAAGCCAGTTGATCTCTCGCAAAAAAGCACATGTTCAGGATCCATATTCTTTCAGGTGCATTCCCCAGGTCCATGGTGCAAGCAAAGATGCATTCAGCTATGGCAAATCAGTAATTTTGACAGAGATTAATTCAGTAACTGATAATCCTACAATATTTCCCGATGAAGATATGATCATCTCAGGGGGTAATTTTCATGGACAGCCGCTTGCGCTAATTTTCGACTATCTGGCTATTGCTCTTGCTGAGCTGGGAAGTATTTCAGAAAGAAGGGTCTATAGGTTAATAGCCGGACAACGGGATTTACCTGAATTTCTTGTTGCAAATCCCGGACTTAACAGCGGATTTATGATACCACAATATACTGCAGCCTCTATTGTTAGTCAGAATAAACAACTCTGCACACCTTCATCGGTTGATTCCATACCATCATCAAATGAACAGGAAGATCATGTTAGCATGGGAGCCAATGGTGCAACAAGATTGTTACGGGTAGCAGAAAACCTTGAAAAAATTATTGCGATCGAATTATTTACAGCTATTCAGGCTATTGAATTCAGAAGACCACTCAAGTCTTCTGAGTTTATTGAAGAGATCGTAAAATCGTACCGTAAAACTATTCCATTTATTAAGGATGATAAGGTAATGTACGGTGAAATTACAAAATCATTAGATTTTGTCAGGAACTTTGATTTTAAGTTATAAGTCGCGCCCGGGAGTAACCCTTTGCTGTTGCCTGGCCCCTTGCAATTCTTTAAGAAGTTGAATTTTATACTGGTTCTCAACCTGATAGAACCTTATCACTTTTGCCGGTGGCAGTAACTTTTTAAGTTTACTATGAAAAGTTACAGCGAGAGATGATTCCTGAACCATTGTAGAAATTAATTTATCCCCAAGTTCAGTAAGTTGTTTGTCATCAAGATTATTCTGATTCTGATTGAAATTCTTAGTGATTGAAACTCTCTCTGTCTGAATAATACTTTTTTGTTTCTGATATTCATTGTAAACCGGCCAGAATTTTTCTGCTTCCGGGGAAGTGAGATCCAGTCTTCTCGTAAAGAATGCGATCTTATAGGCATTCAGTCTTTCGAGATTAGGGTTTTGCGCTGCTAACCTAATTACAGGAATCATTAGCATTATCAGTATAAAAATTATACCTCTTCTCATAGTTTCGAACTTATAATTGTTCATATATATCATTAATATCAATGTTCTCAAGTAAAAGATAATCAATTATATCTGTTTTGCTAATATCGGGTGATTCCTCCAAAAGCATAACAGATGCAGCACTTTCCTCAAGTGTTAGAATGTCTATATCGTTAATATAGATATCATTATACTCATCGAATAGAACTTCAGATAACTGTGAATTTGTTTTCTCGGGGGTTAACAGATGTATAGCAGTATAGCTGAGAATAATAAAACCTGTTATGGAAGCTGCTATCAGGAAGTAAGGTTTGAGTCTATTATATAAACCAATCTTTTTAACTTCCTGATTATATCCGGATGTTTCAGAAATTATTTTTCTGTTTACCTCTTCAAAGTAGTTTCCTGGTACTTTGAATGGATTTTTATCCGTTATTTCTTTTGGTTTTTCCATCATTCATTTAGATAGTTATGGTTTAAAAAGGTTTAATCTTTGCTTATTAAATTTTTAATTTTTTTTACTGCATGATGATAAGATGCTTTGAGAGCTCCTTCCGAAGTCTTAAGAACCTTGCTCATCTCTGCGTAAGTCATCTCGTCGAAATATTTAAGATTAAATACAATGCGTTGCTTATCAGGAAGTTGTAATATGGCATTTTGCAGTTTCACCTGTGCTTCATCTCCATCGAACCATGTGCTGGCCTCCTGTGAATTAGTAAAAAAGTCGTCAAGATCATCGAATGAGACTGCCGCATTTTTTTTTCTTTTATTAATTAAAGCGAAAGCTTCGTTAGTTGCGATAGTATAAAGCCAAGTGTAAAGGGAACTTTCACTCCTGAAATTTTCTATGCTCCTCCATGCATTAATAAATGTGTTCTGAAGAGCATCATCAGCATCTTCATGAATAATTACCAGCCGCCTTATATGCCAGTACAATCTGGAACTATATTTTTCAACAACAAGCCGGAATCCCTTGTTTAGATCAGTCTTAAGTAATTCTGAAATATTATCGTCGCGACTATTATTAATCAATTGCAATTAAGATTTTCTACTTAGATTGAGAAACCTATCAAAGGTTTAAAGATAGGAAATGTATTTTATAGTAGGGACATGCCATGGCATGTCCCTACATCAGGTAGAATAAAATCATATTGAATAATCCCCGGATTTATGATAAATTTGCAGCTTAACGAATTAAAAAAGAATAACAGATGGCTCTTCAATGTGGAATAATAGGGATAACTAATGTTGGGAAAACCACTATTTTTAACTGTATCTCAAATACAAAAGGGGAGACTAATGCCTTTGCATTCAGTGCTACCAAATCAAATATTGGTGTTGTACAGGTTCCAGACCCAAGGCTGTATGAACTTGAAAAATATCAGGTTACTGACAGGATCATGCATACTACGGTAGAGATTGTTGATATTCCGGGTTTGGCAAAAGGTTCAAATAAAGGAGAGGGAGTCGGTAATAAATTTTTAGGGGATATCAGAAATACTGATGCTCTGATTCATGTACTCAGATGCTTCGATAATGACGCCTTGCCACATATCGATGGTTCTGTCGATCCTGTTCGTGACTTGGAAACCATCGACCTTGAATTGCAAGTAAAAGATCTTGAGTCAGTTGAAAAAAAAATTGATCGTCTTGAAAGAGCAGTTAGGTCGGGTGATAAGGATGCAAAACATGGGGTTGAGGTACTTAATCTATATAGGGAGCATTTTGAAAATTTCAATAATGCAAGAACCCTTATGGTGAAGGATGATGATAAAAAACATGTTGATGATCTCTTTCTTCTGACTATGAAACCTGTAATGTATGTTTGCAACGTGGATGAGAAATCAGCTGTAAGAGGTAATAATTATGTAGAAAGAGTCAAAGAATATCTTAAAGACAATAGCGCTGAGATTCTTGTGATTGCAGGGGCAATTGAAGCTGAAATTGCTGAGCTTGAAGATACTGAAGACCGTCTGGCATTTCTTAATGATGCAGGCCTCGAGGAACCCGGTGTCGATAAACTTGTGAGAGCAGCTTACAAAATGTTGAATCTTCAAACATTCTTTACTGTAGGACCAAAGGAGATAAGGGCATGGACCATTAAAACAGGTATGTCAGCACCACAGGCATCCGGTGTGATACACAGCGATCTTGAAAGAGGATTTATTAGAGCAGAAGTGATGAAATATCGCGATTTTATCACTCTCGGATCAGAGCATGCATGCAAAGAAGCAGGTAAGTTCTATATTGAAGGGAAAAATTATGTTGTAGAGGATGGCGACATTCTTCATATAAGATTTAACATATAAAGTCATTATGACCAGACGTCTCCTGATATTATTAATTATTCTTTTATCTTTTACACTGAGGTGCTTTCCGCAAATCATTGAAGACGATAGCAAACTACGCGAAATTGTAAAACAGGATGGCCAGGTTGAAGTGACCATTCCGCTCACAGATAAAAGGACTCTTGATGACCTCACTCGTAATGTGTCAATTTTATCAGTCAGAGATAAATTAGTTTATATTAGTCTTTCTCCTCTGACAGTCGAATGGTTTATCCTGCAAAAATTTAATTATTTAGTCGTAGACAAAATAAAAAATAAAGGTGTTGTTACTGCTCTCAATATAAATGAGGCATGGGATTGGGAAACATATCCAACCTATTCACAATACGATTCCATTATGCAAAGCTTTGTAACAATTTACCCTGATCTGTGTCATCTTGATACAATTGGTACCAGTATAAATGGCCAGTTAGTTCTTGCTCTTAAAATTTCTGACAATGCAGGTACAGACGAAGATGAACCTGAAGTATTTTACTCTTCAACAATGCATGGTGATGAGCTGGCTGGCTATGTTCTGATGTTACGGCTTATGGATTATCTCCTTAAAAATTATAATCTGAATAACAGAGTTAAGTATCTTGTCGATAATCTAGAGATATGGATAAACCCGCTTGCAAATCCGGATGGCACTTATAATACTGGTAATACAATTACCTCACCAACACGTTATAACGCTAACTCATATGATCTTAACCGGAATTTTCCTGACCCGATTACCCCAAATACTGTTAAACAGAAGGAGACTCTTGATATGATTAAATTTATGGGGAAGCACAGGTTTGTGCTCTCTGCAAATTTTCATTCAGGAGCTGAAGTTGTTAATTATCCGTGGGACAGATGGTTTTCAAAATTTCATGCAGATGATTCCTGGTTTTACAACATAAGCAGGGAATATGCCGATACTGTACAATTCTATTCAGGCACAGGTTATATGACAGATGAAAACGAGGGAGTAACAAGAGGTGCAGAATGGTATATTGCTTATGGAACCAGGCAGGATTTCGTCACATGGGAGTTGCATGGGAGGGAAGTGACAATAGAAATAGATGTTATTAAAGAGACCCCTGCTGCCCAACTGGACCTCCTATGGCAATACAATTGGAGGTCATTTCTGGGGTATCTCGAAAATGCATTATATGGAATTCATGGAATGGTACTCGACTCCAGGACAGATGTGCCAGTACCTGCAAAAGTTTTTATTACTGGTCATGACAAAGACAGTTCTCATGTCTATTCAGATACCCTTACAGGTAGTTTTATCAGGCTCCTGGAACCTGGCTTATGGGACCTGACATTTTCAGCTAACGGTTACCATGATACTACATTTACAGATTTAACCGTCTTTTCAGGGCAGAAGACGGATATTGTTGTAAATCTTACTCCTTTAGCAAACAGAATTGATACAACAATTCCTGCTATCCCAACTCTTTACCCTAATCCGGCAAAAACTGTAATATATGCAGTTCTTCCTGATAAGATGACAGGAAATTTGAACGTTAAGGTCGTCAACCAGTCAGGGATGTTGATATCTGATTATATTACTGAGGCAGTTCAGGGAATTCCTGTTTCAATTGATGTAAAAAAATTATCGGGAGGTATATATACAGTTATCTTTATTAATACTGATACAAAAATCATCTGCCGATCCCGGTTCATAGTTGTTAAATAATATTCAACACTTGTATCTGTTATTAAAACAAGTATTTTTGCACCTTACTTTTCGATTTTAGGGAAGGTCGTTTTATATATAGTTAACATAGATAATCACGGAATATTTAATACGTAGTTTTCCCCATTATTTTTTGCCACCACCCCTGTAACTAACACGCAATCAGTCCCGTTTGTAAATTCTTGCTCATTTTGCTTTTTGAAAAAACGC
>Ga0307376_10000120_pt1 | contig 115906 bp, 101 predicted proteins | sample TR2MG_FD_202536 | JGI IMG/M metagenome (GOLD analysis project Ga0307376, IMG submission 202536) | Soil microbial communities from Risofladan, Vaasa, Finland - TR-2 | ecosystem: Environmental > Terrestrial > Soil > Coastal area > Acid sulfate soil | place: Finland: Risofladan, Vaasa...
GGTATTTCCAACCCCAGAGTCTTGAACCATGGTTGCCACCCCGCTATAGTCCGACCTGCGGTCTGTTCAGAACTGCCGGGTGGCAACCATGGCCCGGAATGGGTGGCAACTTTGGCCGGAATAGGCACCGGTACTCCACGCAGTGGAATCTGCTGTTCACCGATGTCCTGCTGGTGACCATACCTCCGCTGCTCTGCTTTATCTTTTTCAATAGGCAAATCGTGGCGGGCATGACCGCGGGAGCGATAAAGTCATGAAAGCAATAGATCTTAGGGTTGAGAATCAAGTCCGTCCCTTGGGCCTGGGCGAAGCGTCTCCCCGTTTCTCTTGGAGATACGAGGGTAGCCCCTCGAACTACGTTCAAGGCGTCTATCACATCGAGGTCGCGCGCTCCGCGGATTTTCGGATGGCGCTCTGGTCTTCCGGCCTCATGTCGGGGGCGGAGTCCCATCTGGTGCCCTATCTGGGCCCGCCACTCGAACCCGGAAGTCGCTACTGGTTCCGAATTCGCGCGGGATCCTCGGAGGCCGCGATTTCAGAATGGTCCGATCCTTCATGGTTCGAAACGGCTCTCGACCCGAGGTTTTCGGAACCGGGAGCCTGGCCTTTTCCTTTTATCACGGCCGAGCGCCTTTCCGATGCCCGGAGCAGCGCCGCGACCTCGCTCGAAAAAACCCTGGAACTGCCCTTCACGCCCGTCAGCGCCCGAGTCCGGGCGACCGCCCTCGGTTTGTATGAATTGACACTAAATGGCGAGAAGGTATCCGAGGCCCGTCTGACGCCGGGCTGGACCGCCTATGGGAAAAGGCTGGCGTATCAGACCTATGACGTGACCGGGCGCCTCAAGCGGGGAGTGAATGTCATCGCGGCAATGCTTGGCCCGGGTTGGTACAAAGGCGAAATGACCTGGCTCAAGTCGCGTAACCTCTACGGCAAGCGTACCGCCTTCTCCTGCCAGCTCGAGGCCCTGGGACCCGGGGGGGAGATCTTCTCGGCGAGCACCGATCCCTCATGGGAGGGACGTGACTCGCCGCTGCTTTTCGCGGAAATCTATCATGGCGAAATTTACGACGCTCGCCTCGAAAGAAAGGGGGCCCTGCGTCCGGTGTCCCTGTTGAAGCTGCCGGAGGTCGCCGTCGTGCCCCAGGACGGCCCTCCTGTCCTGCCCCACGAGCGATTTGCGGCGCGGAAGATCGCGACGCCTCTGGGCGATTTCGTCCTGGATTTTGGCCAGAATTTGACGGGCTGGGTCGAGTTCAGGGTCGAAGGACTGCCTGGCGAGCGTCTCGTGCTCAGCCATGCTGAGACCCTCGACGCCAGCGGCAACTTCTACACGAAGAACCTTCGTCGGGCGAGGAACCGAGTCGAATACTTCCTGCGCGGAGGACCACCGGAGCTCTTCAGCCCGCGATTTTCCTTCCAGGGGTTTCGCTACATACGCATCGAGGAATGGCCCGGCAAGGATCGCGGCCTGGAGCCCTCGCCAAAGGATTTCACGGCGGTAGTCATTCGTTCCTCCATGGAAGAAACGCTCACCTTCGAGTGCTCGCATCCCGGTTTGAACCAACTCCATCATAATATCGCCTGGGGCTGGAAGGGAAACGCGGTGGACATCCCGACCGATTGTCCGCAGCGCGACGAGAGGCTGGGCTGGACGGGAGACGCGCAGATATTCGCCGCCACCGCGTCGCGGCTCTGCCGAACGGACCGATTCTTCCTGAAATGGCTCAGGGATCTCCGGGCCGACCAAAGGCCCGATGGCGGCGTCCCTTTCGTGATCCCGGACGTGTTATCGAACAATCCCAAAAAAGAACCCATGATGGAATCGACGCACTCGTCGACCGGGTGGGCCGATGCCGCCGTCATGGTTCCCTGGGAAGTTTACCGCGCTTCGGGTGACTTGCGAATCCTCGAGGAGAGCTGGCCCTCGATGAAGGCCTGGGTCGAGTACATCAGGGCCCGGGCGGAGGACGGTCTACTCTGGAACACGGGCTTCCATTTCGGCGATTGGGTCGCCCTCGACGCGAAAGAAGGCAGCTTTTTCGGCGCGACGCCCAACGATCTCACCGCCACCGCGTACTACGCGCGCTCGACCGAGATTCTGGCCGAGACGGCGAGAATACTCGGAAAGGATGCCGAGGCGAGAGATTACGGCGCTCTACATAAGCAAATAGTTGGGGCGTTCCGGGCCGAGTTCCTGACCGCAAGGGGGCGCCTGGCCTCGAGGACGCAGACCGCGCACATCTTGGCCTTGGCCTTCGGTTTGGCGCCGGAGGAGCATGTGGCGCGAATCATCCGCGACCTCCTGCGGCTGCTCGACGAGAACGACGGCCATTTGACGACGGGCTTCCTGGGAACACCGGCTTTCTGCGACGCTCTTTCCGGTTCCGGCCGACTAGATCGAGCCTACGCCCTCCTCCTCAAGGAGGACTTTCCTTCTTGGCTCTATCAGGTAGGCAAGGGAGCGACCACCGTTTGGGAGCACTGGGACGGGCTCAAGCCCGACGGCAGGATGTGGAGCGCGAAGATGAACTCGTTCAACCATTATGCCTACGGCGCCGTCGGCGACTGGATGTATCGAACAATTGGAGGGATCGAGCAGGAAAGGGATTCCGCGGGCTATCGGCGCATCGTCTTCAAGCCTCGGCCCGGGGGCGGCTTGACCTGGGCGAGACAGGAACTCGAGACGCCCTACGGCAAGGCCGCCATGAGCTGGTCCATCGCCGATGGCATCTGGTCCCTCGAATTCGAGGTGCCGCCGAACGCGAGCGCTCGACTGGTCCTGCCCTCCGGCGAGACCCGCTGGGGTTCGGGGAGTTGGAGCGTCGAGGAGGAGATACCGACTGCCGCGGTCCGGTAGTCACGCCATAGATGAATCTTCCGCCGGGGGACGTGAAGACTCCGATGCGGGCGGAAGGCCTCTCGGCACCCCCGCCCGACACCGCTCAGGGAATTGCCTTGTCCCCTCGAATGGCGTCCACGTCGAGTCCGATGGATTTATAGACCGACCTGACGCTGTCCTTCTCGTCGAGGACCTTGGCGTTGTAGACGCCCATTTCCGACGCGGGCAGCAAATGCGCCTTGAGGTCGAAGGCGGGCCGCGGCTGGGCGTCGATGTAGAGGGAAACGTCGACTGCCTGCGAAGGCTTCAGGCCCGCGTTCCCCGGGGGCATGTTTTGCTCGACCCATGTGGCGAGCTGACCGGGAACCGCCATGCCCGCGCCGCTGTTGTAACTGCCCTCGCCCCAAAGGGGAGGGGCCGCGTCGCTTCCTAGCCCATCGTCGCCGTGGCAGGCCGCGCATTGATCCTTGTAGAGAGCTTCGCCCTGGACATAGTCGGCGTGCGACGATTTCTTGACGAGGGGCCTCACCGCCTTGTCGGGCCATTTCTCCGAAAAGAAGGGCGTAACTGGTTTGACCGGGTCCATCCTCATCGGTATGCCCTCGGACAACCAGCTTACGTAGGCCGCCATGGCGATCGAAGCCTTGCCGTCGACTAGCGGGCGCGTGCCGTTCATGCTGCGCATGAAGCAGTTGTCGTTGCGGTCCTGCAGGGTCAGCACCGCGTCCTCGCGAGAGGAATAGGCCGGGTAGACCGTCGCCGACCCGATGAAAGTTCCGATCGTGGGCTGCTTACCCCCGTCGATGTGGCAGCTGGCGCAGGTCAGCTTGTTGCCGACAAGGTCCTTGGTGAGAGGGTTCTTGTCGGTGTTCATGACGATGTCCTCGCCGAGCTTGACCAGGTCCCCGAGTTGCCCGGACGGGTACTGGGTTGGTGGAGTCGGCAGGCTCTGGGCTCCCGAATAACCGGCGGCCAGGGACGCGAAGGCGAGAAAGAGCGTTGGTAGTTTGGACACGATCCGTACCTTTCCTATCGAAAAATATGCCCACCATATCCTTTGTTTGTACTTAGTGTAAAGTCGTAGAAAGTTGTGAAGTATTTATAATGCGTTGATATTTATGAAGCGCCGACCTCGCGATGGCTCTGCTTTCGGATCGATTGCATACTTTATCTAGAAAGCTGCAGGTAGGGGAGTGAGTGAATTTGGCTTCCGGTCGTGAACATCCATGTACGCTCCCTCTGGCCTGGCGAGAAGCCCTCGCAGACTCGGCGCACTCAAAGGATCGCGAGCCTCCATGCTGGCTCGACCGATCTGCACCTACAAATGATCGGGCTGAGTGGATTTGCCCTTCACTCGCGCGGATCATCCGCGCTCGTTCCGGGCCGGCTCCGCGGGCTGACGCGCGCATCCCTGCGCGCTTTTCGCGCCTATCGGCGCGCGCCCGCTCCGCTTCAAATCCACTCAGCCCCAAATGAAAACGGACGCCCGTAAGCGTCCGTTTTCTCGTCGGGCTGAGTGGATTTGAACCACCGATCTCTTGGTCCCGAACCAAGCGCGCTAGCCACTGCGCTACAGCCCGCAATAAAAAGCCCCGTCGTGGGACGGGGCTTCGGGAGCGACGGGGCTTGAACCCGCGATCTCCGGCTTGACAGGCCGGCGCGATAACCAGCTTCGCCACGCCCCCGTGTCGTTACCGACGAGGCAGCATTATCCAGATAGGTCGGGCCAATGTCAAGTCGGCAAGATAACGGCGCCTGACTTCTCGTCGTTGCGCTGGAGCGGCGAGGCCTGAACTTCGAGGAGGTCGCCCGGCTCGAAGGGGTCGCTGTCGTGGGGGCGGCGGAGCAGGGAGTAGCCGAGGTTGGAGCAGCCGTATTGGCCAAAGGATCCGTCGGGCAGGGCGAAGGGTTCGGAGACGACGCGGACGAGGAGGCCATGGTTGACGGCCCGGGCCCGCCTCTCCCTTTCGCTCGGGTGCTGGTCGACGGCAGGGGCGGCCACGGGGCGCGCGAGGACTCCGCGCGCTGCCCAGAGGTACGAAAGGACTGCGCGTTCCTTGGGGAGGCCCGCCTCTTCCGAGCGGGAGCGGAGCCAGGCTGGAGCCAGGTCCGTGTCGACGCCGAAATGGCACCAGGGGAATTTGTCGCGTTTTTTGGGCATGACGACGGGATGCAGATGGTAGCGCGAAGGGGCGACGTTGGGGTCGCCTTTGGCGTGGTGTAGATGTTGTTCGTGGGTGTCGAGGCCGCGGAAGATGCCGGGGAAGGGGCAGGAATAGGCGTGTGGGCAGGGGCCGAGGGGGGAGGCCCCTTCGGCGATCAGGCCGGCGCGCAAGGCGGAGATGAAGGCGCCGGAACGGGGGTCGCCGGGCTCCATGACGAAGAGGCTGCCATCCTGCCTTAGATAGGTGAGGAGTGTGCGGGCGATCTCGATGGCCCGCTCGCCGATGCTCGACTTGTCCTTCCAGAAGAATTCGTTGAAGACGTTGGCTGCCGAAAGGAGGTGGGCGCGCTCGGGCATCGGAGCGCCGAAGCCATCTTTCTTGAGTTCGATCTTCCAGGGAGGGATGGGAAGGCCGTTGCGCAGGCAGAGTGTCTCGAAAATGGCGAGGCCGGTCTCCATTACGCGTTCGACGCGATCGAGGCAGTAGATGGTGAGGGGGACTTCACGAAGTTCGGGGCGAGCGATCCAAAGTGCCATGACGAAGGTGAGGGGACCCGCGCCGATATCGACCACGACTGCCCGATCGGGGAGGCAGAAATCGGCGTTGGAGAGGATGGCCGAGAGTCGAAAGACGTTCCAAGGGAGAAAATAGCGAAGGTAGGCTGAAAGAGAGGCCGGGTTGCCGAGGTAGTCCGCCGGCCTGTATTCGCGGTCGGAGGTGAGGTCTTCCCAGAGCTGTCGAATGTCGCCGCGGAGGGCAGCCCGATGTTTCGGCTGCAGCGGGGCTACTTCATCCATGGCTACGTCGAGGCGTTCGAGGAGGGCGAGGCTTGCGGAGGAGGGGGAGAGGGACTCGAGGGCCCTCACCGGCGACAGGGGTTTCTTGGTAGAGACTCTGCCCTGTCGCGAGAAAATGGGCCTTCCTTCGGCGTCGAAGCCGGCGATGCCGGGCGGCAATTCGATGTCGTCGTCGCCCGCGCCGAAAACGGGTACGCGATCACCCTGGCGGGGGGGCGGCGGCGCATAGCCGCCCTGGCGCTGCTGGTTGTGATAGCCGCGTCCTTCGGGTTCGTTCCTTCGCTGGCCTTCAAAGTTGCGCGATTTCAGCCTGCGATCGCCCTGCGCGTGATGTGCCTCATCCTTGAAGCGTTTCGGTCTTCCGGTCGCGTCCTGCCGAAAGCCTTCGGGCGGGCCTCGACGTTCGGACGAGGCCCCCTGATTGGGCGGAATGTAGGGCCGCATGGGGGTCTTCGCGCGGACCTGTCCCGGCGCGGGGCCCTGCGGCGATGTCTCTCCGGCGTCGCGGCGCTTTCGCCTTCTTCGCCTTCCGCTCTTTTCTTGCTGGGTCTCGTCGCCCGGGGAAGGAGGTCCGGGCTGTTGCACAGCCTGGCTTCCAGGCTCAGCCGGAAAAAGTTCCTGGCCGCCATCATTGTGGTGGCGTCGTCGCCGGCGCCTTCTGCCGGGTTGCGCGCCATCGCCGGCTTCGCCGTCGTTGCGAGGAGGCTGTTGAGGCGCGCCGCCGTCGGATTGGGGGAGGCGAGCGCCTTCATCCGCGGGCTTTTCGGCCCGCGATCCGTCGGCCTCCTGGCGGGGCCTGGGGTTGCGTGGTTTCACGGTGCCAAAACTGTAGCATGAAACGAAAAGGAAAAATAGATGGGCGGTGGCGAGTCCGAATCACCGGTACCCGAGCAGACACAAGGGACATCGAGAAAGCGGCCGCAGAGTGAAAGTGTCTGCCACACCCGAAATGCCGAAGGCGTGGTAGGAATCTCACGCGGGACGTAAATACGATATCCCGCCGCCCGATGGCGATCACCAGACTGTCGAAACCGGTACCATGGAGGTAATTGAAGGCCTCGGCAAAGTGCTTTGAAAATCGCCCGTACCCCATGAGGTCTTTCCATGCCCACACTGGGCAGAGCTGGAAACCATCGTAGCCTGGGGCTAGACCCCGGCATTGGCTGCTTCTGGTGGTTGTATGAGAGGGCGATTCTGCCGCGGGCTAATAGCAGAAATATGAGAAGCAAGCATTACCGAGGCGCGGAGCGAGTTCCGTGAGGCGCTGGGTTGCCTCTAGCACCTTGCCATCGTCAAATGAGGGGGTATAATCGGTTCATGAGGCATCGGTATGAAGATAGAGCTTGAGCGAGAAGAGGACGGTCGATGGATTGCGGAGGTCCCTGAACTTCCAGGCGTCATGGCTTATGCCGCGACGCGCGATCTTGCCGTTGCCCATGTCGAGGCCCTCGCCTTGCGAGTCATGGCCGAGCGGCTTGAGAACAACGAAAGAATACCTGAAATCGAAAGCGTGTTTGCCCTACCAGCATGAGTGTTTGGCCTTCCTCCAACGCACGCCGGGTCTTGGCCGCGCTCGTACACGTTGGCTGGATCGTGAAAAGACAATCTGGAACCTCGCATCGTATTCTCTCGAGGCCTTCGTGGCCGGATTTTGTCTTTGCTTTTCATGAAGGAGATGAAATCGGGCCGCGCATGTTGGCTCGAATTGCGAAGCACACCGGCCTGAGGCCGGAGGATCTGTAGCGCGCGGAGTGCCCAACCCCGCGCGCGTTGCTATACAGGCGCGCGGGGGAACGCCCGAGGTCAGAAACTCAATACGACCTTCCCCGATTCTCCCGATACCATCGCATCAAATCCCTTCTGGAAATCGTCGAAGGCGAAGCGGTGGGTGATGATGGGGGAGATGTCGAGGCCGCTTCGGATCATGGCTTCCATCTTGTACCAGGTCTCGAAGATTTCGCGGCCGTAGATCCCTTTGAGGAAGAGGCCTTTGAAGATGACCTTGTCCCAGTCGATGCCGGCGCCGTTGGGGAGGAGGCCGAGGAGGGCGACGCGGCCGCCGTTGTACATGTTTTCGAGCATCTGGGCGAAGGCCTGGGGGCTGCCGGACATTTCGAGGCCGACATCGAAGCCGCCGACCATGCCGAGGCTCTCCATGCTGTCCTTGAGGCTTTGTTTGGCGACGTTGACGGTGTTCTCGATGCCGAGGCGGCGCGCGAGGCCGAGGCGCCAGTCGTTGACGTCGGTGAGGACGACGTTGCGCGCCCCGTTGTGGCGGGCGATGGCGGCGGCCATGATGCCTATTGGGCCTGCGCCGGTCACGAGGACGTCCTCCCCGACGACGTCGAAGCTGAGGGCAGTGTGAGTGGCGTTGCCGTAGGGGTCGAAGATGGCGGCGATGTCGTCGGGCACGGAGGGGTGGACTTTCCAGACGTTGGTGGCGGGAACGGAGACGTATTCGGCGAAGCAGCCTTGGCGATTGACGCCGATGCCTTTGGTGTTGGGGCAGAGGTGGCGCTTGCCGGCCTTGCAGGCGCGGCATTCGCCGCAGACGACGTGGCCCTCGGCGGAGACGCGCTCGCCGACCTTCCAACCCTTGACGTCCTTGCCGATCTCGACGATTTCGCCGACGAATTCGTGGCCGATGACCATGGGGGTCTTGATGGTGCGCTGGGCCCATTCGTTCCAGAGGTATATGTGCACGTCGGTCCCGCAAATCGCGGTTTTCTTGACTTTTATCAGTATGTCCGTCAACCCGATTTTGGGCATGGGGACGTCTTCCATCCAGATGCCTTCCCCGGGGGTTTTCTTGACGAGGGCTTTCATGCGTGCTCCTTTGTCGCGAGTATAGGGCGATTTTTCGCGATTGTGAAGCGAAAGCGGGCTCCGGAAGGGCCGCGGAGGGCCCGAGTCGAAGGGGCTTGCGCTCCGCGTTTTGCTCGCCGATACGGATAGGGGAGGGGCGGCAGTATGGCGATCGGCGATGGTCTCGTGCTCGACATCGAAAGGCTCGTCGCGGGCGGCGAGGGTCTGGCTTTTCACGAGGGGCGGGCCATCTTCGTGCCCTTCGTCCTGCCGGGGGAGAAGGTTCGTGCTGTCCTCGTCCGGGAGCAGCGGGATTGGGCCCGAGCGGAGCTACTCGAAGTGCTCGAGGCGAGCGGGGAGAGGGTCGAGCCCGAGTGTCCCTTGTTCGGGGTCTGCGGCGGCTGCGATTTGCAGATGGCGAGTTACGCGGCACAGCGCGAGGCGAAGTTAGGAATCCTTCGCGACGCCTTGCGTCGCGGCGACGCATTGCGTCGCGGCGGGGCTGGGGCGGCGGCGGGCGGGATGCCTGCGGCGAGCGAAGGGGCAGGGTCGGTAGCTGGGCTGGTCGACGAGCCGGGCTTTGAGGCTTCGGAGCCCTACGGCTATCGCAATCGGTTCCAGTTCCATTTCGACGAGGCGGGAAGGCTCGGTTTCAAGCGGCGATACTCGGACGAGGTGGTGGCCGTTTCTTTCTGTTCGATTGCCGATCAGGCGGTCAACGACTGGCTCGCCGAGGGGGTCGGGGGAGACAAGTCGGCGCGGGAGGCGATGCGTCCTTTTATCGGGGGCGCGGAGCGTTTTGTCGTGTATGGCCAGGGCGGCAGGGTTTGGCTCGAGGGCAGACACAAGCGCGCCGAGGTCGAGATTCTCGGCGACAAGATCGGCTTCGATCCGGGAGCCTTTTTCCAATCGAATCATGGGATGCTCGGGCGGATGGTCAAGGCGGCCCTCGCGGGCATCGAGGGCGGGCGGGTCGCGGATCTCTACGCGGGCGTGGGGCTTTTCGGGCATTTTCTCGCCAAGCGGGGGGCGGGGGTCGTGATGGTGGAACAGAACGCCGCCTCCCTCGCCGAGGCCCGGAAAAACGCGGCCGGGCCCGTCCACGAGTGGCACCAGCGTTCGGTCGACGACTGGTGTGTTGGTCCGGGAGCGGGGAAGGTCTTCGACGCGGTGGTCGTCGATCCGCCCCGTACGGGTCTGAGCAGCGCACTCAAACTCTGGCTCGGCAAGAAGCGTCCGCCGATCCTGTCATACGTCTCTTGCGATCCGGTTACCCTTGCGCGGGATACAAGGGAGCTTCTCGACGCCGGTTTTCGCCTGGAGCGGCTGACGCTCTTCGACTTCTATCCGCAATCGGGGCACATCGAATGTCTGGCGCGCTTCGTCGGGGACTAGGGTCGAAGGGAGGGGCCTGGCCCGCCATGGCGCTCGCGGCAATGGCGACCTTCTTCGCTGCCATGCCCGCGATGGGCGCCGATTTGCCGCCCCTGTTCAAGCTGTCGATCGGCGGTCGACCCCTCGCGCCCCCGGTTCTCGATACGACGAGGGCTCGCGCCGCCCTGTGGACCCTCTCCGAGGACGGCTCCTTGTATCTTCTATCCGAGGATGGCCGGCTCCTTTTCAAGAAGGCGATAGCGGGCCCGGAGCCCTGGCTGGGTCTCGATCCCTTCGGCCGCGCCCTCGTGATTTCTGATGATGGGCAGGGGCCGCGGCTCGAGGTGCTGACGAGGCTGGGAAATCTGGCCTGGACCTTTCCTCTCGAGCGATGGGTAAGGCAGGAGGCGGCGAGCGGCGAGGCCAAACCTTCGGCAGGCGGCGGGGCCGCAGGGAAGGGGCTCGACGGAGTCGATTTCGGGCCGGATGGGCGCTTCCTCCTCCGTTCTGGAAGGCATCTCCTCTGCCTGTCTCCCGCGGGGAGGCCGTTGTGGAGCTACGAATTGCCCCTTGGGTCTTCCTGCGCCCCGGCTCTCGATGCCGAAGGCGATTTCCTCTTCGGCTTGACCGATGGGAGCGTCCTGGTGCTTTCGCCCTACGGGGAGAGGCTCGATACGATCCGGGCCCTTTCGGCGGGGCTTGGCGCAGCTGCTGGCGCCGGCGTCGGCGTCACGGCCCTCGCGGCCTTCGGCCAGACCCTCGCGCTAGGTTACGGCGACGGGAGGGTCGCGCTCAGCCGGGATAAGGCGCCCCTCGCCCTCATCGGCCGCACGGGGGCGGCGCAGAGTTTTATTGCAATTGGTACCATCGAGGCAGGGGAGGCGACCGGGGGCGGCTTCGCGACCGGGAGCGAAAGGATCGTCGCCCTCGATCGGCTGGGTACCTTGTCCGCCTTCGATCTTGATGGTCGCAGGCTCTGGGGCGCCGAGACGGGCCTGACCTCGGCTTCGCTCTTTCCCGCGGTCTCCCGCCTCGTCGTGACGGGAGAGGGGAAGGCCGTCTCGTATTCTTGGGAAGGCGAACTCCTCCGCGAGGCCTCGATCACGAACGCCGTCGCAAGGGCAGTCCTCGCGCCATCGGGGCTCCTCTTTTCGGCGGGGGCCGATTGGATTCTCGCGGCCTACCGCTACGAGGCGCCCCTCCAGCGACTCGCCTCTCCCAGCCCGCCGGCCTGCCCGGCCGATCCCTCTGCCCTGGTCGCACGCGGTATTTCGGAGGCCGGCTTCCTCTCCGAGGGCCGCCAGTTGTCCCTTGTTGCCGATATTGAAAAAAGGCTCGATTCGGCTACCATAGGGGAGAGGGAAGCGGGCGATCGGGCCGTTCTCGAGGCCATGGCGAAGGGGAGTCTGTCCGAGGCGGAATGGTCCTCGGCGCGGAGGCGGTTCCAGCTTTTCGTGCGGCCCCGCGTCGAGGCCTGTCGGCTTCTGGGTGAAATCGGCTCTCCGGCGTCCATCGACGCTTTGGTCGACATAGCTCTCTCGAAGGCCGACCCCTCGGTTCGGGCCGCGGCGCTTCGGGCCATAGGAGCGATCGGGGTCGATCCCGGGGTGGTGGCCGACCGAGCCTTCGCGATCGCGACCTCGGCGACGGCGGTCGACGAGGAGGTGGCCTCGGCCCTCGTCGACGCCATCGAGGCCATCGCCCTGCGTTCGGGGGCGACCCCCTCGCCCGAGGCGGCCCGCGCCCTCATGGCCCTGTCGGGGCCGCTTTATCCGGCGGCGGTCGGCGCTCGAGCCGAGGCGGCCCTCGCGCGCCTCGCTCGCTGGTCGGTCGGTGATTGAGTTCGTCACAGTCGGGTTCGTCCCGGCTTTCATTCGGGAGGAGGCGTGGTGAACAAGCTAGCTGATAATGTGGTGGGGGGGCGGTCGTCCCCGCAGGGTGGCGCCGCGGTTCGCCTGGCGCTCGTCTGCGCCTTGTCGCTCCTGCCCCTCGCCGGCCTCGCAGCCCTCGACGTGGCGAAATCCGAGATCGAGTCGACAAGCGGCGCGAAGGTGACCTTCGTGAACTACGAGGGGCCGCAGACTGTCGTGCAGAGCGCCGCGGAGATTCGCGGGATAGGCGCCGCCCTCGCCGCGGCGATCGGCAAGCCCGACGGGGCCTCGGCCCGGGCGGGCGACCTCGCTCGCTACGCCGTCATCCGTGCCGTCGATCCTAAGACGGTCGAGGGACTCGACGCCGATATACTCATAATTGGTAAAGATTCGATCATCGATCATATCGACAACGTACGCCGCGTTATCGCGGGCTATCTCGAAGGGGCCTGGGGCTATTCGCGCGCCGACGCCGCCACCCTCGCGGTGTTCATCACCGTGTACAACGCGGTGCATCGGGGCGACCTGACCTTTTTCGGCGCTAAATACAAGTCGGTCGTGACGAAGGAACTCAGCGCCGCCGACGCGGGCCTCTCGACGAAGTGGGACGAGTGGCCCGGCAAGACGCGGATCCTCATCCCCCTGAGTTCGGGCGCCCAGCCCGGCGCGGCAGGGGCGGTCTCGACGGGGACGATTTCGGGCAAGGAAGTGACCCAGAGCATGAAATCGGAGCCGGGGGCCGGCATTCCCGAGCGCCAGGCCCTCGTCGACATCAAGCAGAAGGAAGTGGGGCAGGCGCAGGACCAGGCGGCCCAGGCTGCCGCGGCGGCCTCGGCTGCGGCGGCGAAGGCTGCCGCCGACCAGGCCCAGCTCGCCCAGGCGCAGAAGGATCTCGCCGCGGCGCAGAAGGCGGCCCCGGCTTCGCCTGCCGCTCCCGCGCCGAACGCGGGAACCGGCACGCCGCAGGCGCAGACGGCGCAGCCGTCGATAGCTCAGGCACCCGCAGGGGGAAGCGCCGCGCCAGCTGGCGCCGCGCCTGCAGGCGCGACGTCTGCAGGTGCCACGGCGACTTCGGCGCCGCCTGCCACAGCTGCTGCAGCGCCCGCCACGCAGGGGCAGGCCCAGCAGGCTACCTCGACCGGCCCCCAGGTCGCCGCGGCCCAGGCGAAGGTCGCGGAGGCCCAGCAGACGGCCGCGGCCTCCCAGGCCGATGCGGCGGCGAAGGACGCGGCGGCGAAGCAGGCCCAGGCGACGGTCGCGACCAAGGAGGCCGCCGTCGCCGCGGATCGCCAATCCATCGCCGCCGACCAGAACGCGGCCATCGCCGACCAGGTGGCCAAGGCCAAGGCCGCCGGGGCGACGGGCATCCTCCTCCTCGAGATCGTCGACACGGGCTATCCCTTCGCGAGGGTCGATTTCGTCGACACCAAGACCGGGGCCCTCATCGCCGCCTCGACGATCAACAGCATCCGCTCGCGTTCCCTGGTGGATGGAGGCCCGGTCTTCGTCGCGGTGGCCGGCAAGGAGGGAGGCACGGGGGCGGTCAGGCTCGTTGCGATCGACAAGCAGAGCCTCGCGCAGACGGCACAGGGGGAGGTGGACATCTTCCCGGAGAGCGTCGTGACCAAGATCGGCGACGCCTACTTCGCCGTGATCAAGGCCTCCGATGGAAAGTATTATCTAGGACGATTTGGGGCCGACCTCAAGGAGGGAGCCCGCTCGAAGGACCCGGTCAATCCCTATACCTTCGTCGTGCAGGGCCCGGCCGGAGCGGCAACGGGTGCGTCGGCAGGTACGAGTGCCGCTGGAGCGGCGGCCACGGCCACCGTCGTGGCCCAGGCCGCGGCGGGAGGCTTCCTCACCCTCGACGCGACGAGCCTCGTCACCACCGGGAAGCTAGGGCTATAGGGGCCTGAGGGCCGCCGCCAGCAGGGGGCGAAGCGCCTCGGCGCTCTCGCCTCTGCGGCTTCTGGAAAGAACCCGTATATCTCGCAGGCAAAATCGGGCTATCGCGCGGGGCGCTCGCGGCGATATTCGTAGAGCATGACGGCCGCGGCGGCGGAGACGTTGAGCGAATCGACGTGGCCCCACTGGGGGATGGCGAGGCTCCCGTCGCATTCGCTGCGGACGAGTTTGGACACTCCCTCGCCTTCGTTGCCCATGACGATGACGGTTTTCGCGGCCAGCTCGGCTTCGGGCAGGGCCTCGCCGTCCATGGCGGCGGCGTAGCTCCAGAAGCCGGCCTTTTTGAGGCGCCGCAGGGCCTCGGCGAGGTTGGGTACCCAGGCCAGGGGCACGTGGGCCGCCGCGCCGGCGGAGGCGCGGACGGCGGCCTCCGAGAGGGGGGCGGCGCGGCGCTTGGGAGCGATCACGAGGTCGCAGCCGAAGACGTCAGCCGATCGGAGGATGGCGCCGAAGTTCTGGGGATCCTCGATGTGGTCGAGGATCAATACGAGGGCATCGTCCTTGTCTTCGGCTTCGGAGAGGAACTCGTCGAGGTCGGCCTCGGCGGGATTGGAGCTGCTGTCGGTTTCGAAGGCCACGCCGCGGTTGTCCGGGGCAAGGCGATCCAGCTCCTCTTGGGAGAGGCGGGAAATCGGGACGACCTGCTTGGCCGCCATCTCGAGGATGGCCTTGATCCGCGGGCCCGAACCCGCGATGAGGAGTCGGCCCTTGATCTTGCCTGCGCGGAGGAGCTCTTCGATCGCGTGGAAACCGGTTATGCGTCGCATGGCGAGGATAGTACGCGGGGCGGAGGACCGATGTCCACGGGCGGGGCTTGGTGCCACGAAACGCGTCAGCGGGCGAAGCGGAAATCCTCGCGCGAGCTCATGTGCGGCGCGGGCGGGCTCGCGGAGCGAGACCGCCCATCGAGAGAGCTTGCGAGCGCGAGATTGGAGCGGAGCACGCGGTCCGGCGCGCACGCGCGCCGGAGACGCCCTGACGAGTTGAGGCACAGCCTCAACTCGTCTAGATGTTTTCGCTTCGCGAAAACATCGTAGCCAAAAGTAGTCGGGACGCCGATTCATCTAGAGGTTTTCGCTGAGCGAAAACCTCTTAGCCAATCGGCGCTAGAGGGAAGCACGCCATCTAGATCGCCGAGAGGTTTTCGCAAGGCGAAAACCTCCAAGCCAATCATCGCCGCGGCGATGATTGGCTAAGGCATGACGGTGAATTCCTGGACGACTTGGATGGCGCTTTCGACTTCTTCGACGCCGGGGATGGTGCGGGCGGCGCCGATGGCGGCTTCGATGGCGGTCTGGGTGTTGGAGACGCCGTGGAGGATGACCCGTCCGCCGCGGACGTCGGCTTCGAGGAAGTGGAGGGGGAGGCGTTTGCCGTAGACGATCTCGGTGACGACCTTCTGGCCGAGGACGAGTTCGGAAAGGCGTTGCCTGCCCTGGGCCTCGGCCTCCGCGTTGACGATGCGTCGTCGATAGGCGTCGATGACGGCGGCGGCGTCGGTCGGCGAGGGGCGTTCGCCCATGGAGAGACTCAGCGAGTATTCGCTCGCGTCGGTCCAGTCGGTGGAGAAGAAATAGCGTTGGAAGCCGAGGCGGTCGCGGTCGCTCTGTTCGATGATCTGGAGGGCGTGGCGCTCGTTGCAGGCGTGTTGCGCCATGACGCGGCGGACGCGGATGGAGGTCGGCGCGACGATGCGAACCGCGACGGTGCTGCCGAGGCCCTTGAGCACGGCCGAGGCGCCGCGGCCGATGATGATGCAGTCGCCCTGCTCGGCCTCCTCGAAGATGGCGGTCTTGAGATAATGGAGATAATCGTCCCTCTCCTGGGACAGGGAGGCCCACAAGCCGGGTTTCTTCTCGTCGTACTTCCGCCGTTTGTCGGCGGTGATTCCGAAGTCGCCGAGCCGCTTTTCGAGCCATTCGCGGTCCACGAGACGGTATCCGGTAAGTTTTACGAGTTCCTGGGCGACTTCCTCGCCGAGGGCGGCGATCTGACGCGCGATCGTAATTACTGCCATGGTGGGCCTCCCCGGGAATCTCGGTTCCCTAATCAAAACATAGGTCCGTCCGGGGGCGAAGTCAAACCGATCTGTCCACTCCCGGGGCATTCGGGGTAGAGTGCCGCGCCATGGAAAAACTTGGAGCTCTCGCGGCCTTTGGCACGGCGCTGTTCTGGACGGCCTCGGCCATCGCATTCGAAGGGGCGTCGAAGCGGGTGGGCGCCCTCGCGGTCAATTTCTGGAAGGTGACGATGGCCTTCGTCCTCCTCGCCCTCAGCTCCCTCGCGTTGGGAGGCGGAATCCTGCCCTTCGGCGCCTCCGGCACTTCCTGGATATTCCTATCGCTCTCGGGCCTGATAGGCTTCGTGATCGCCGATTATTTCCTTTTCAATGCCTATGTCCTCATCGGGTCGAGGGTCACGGTGGTCTTCCAGGCCCTGACGCCTCTTTTCGCGGCGGCCTTCGGCTTTTTCATCCTCGGCCAGACGATGCGGCTCGGGGCCCTCGTCGGCATGGCGACGGTCGTCACGGGCATCGTCATCCTCGTGGTGGCGCGCAACGCGGCGGCGGCGAAGGCCAGGGCCTCGGCCGGGGCGGCCGAGGGCGGCGGAGGCGTCGAGCATGTGGCGTCCGAGGCGCAGCGGCGCAGGGCGGTGCAGGCGCGGGGCTATGCTTTCGCTTTCCTGTCGACGGTCTTCCAGGCGTTGGGGCTCGTGACTTCGAAGCTCGGTCTTTCGGGTATCGAGGCGATTCCGGCGACGCAAATACGAGTGCTCGCGGCCATGGCGGGCTTCGCTATCCAGACCCTCCTCCTTCGCCGCGCCGACGAGGTCTTCGCCCGGCCCTTCCGCGAGGGAAGGGTCGCCGTCAGGATAGGCCTCGGCTCGGTGGTCGGTCCCTTCCTGGGCGTCACCTGTTCGCTCTACGCCCTCCAGCACACCGACGTCGGCACGGCGAGCACGCTGATGGCCCTGACGCCCGTCCTCATCATCCCGCCTGCCATCCTTTTCATGAGGCAGAAGGTGGCGGCGATGGAGATCGTCGGCGCGGCCATAGCCGTGGCGGGAACGACGCTGTTCTTCCTACAGGTCCTTGCATATTGAGCCGTTCGCGGTTGCGAACGGGAAAGATGAAAGGACCTGTGTAGAGCCTTGCGCGCCGTTCAAAAGCCCTGCTTTTGAACGGCGCTTAATGCAAGGCTCAATAGTTTAAGGTATTTACTCCCGCTCCCGGCAGGCTACAATGACAGGGCCTTTTCGGGAGGTCCCATCGGTGGATCTGGACAGCACGAGCGTTCTCCTCGCCGAGACCGAGAGAAAATTCCGGCTCGCCTTCGAGAACTCGCCCATCGGCATCATCCTCACCAATCTCGAAGGGCAGCTCCGCATGGCCAACAAGGCCTTCTGTCGGATGCTCGACCGCTCCACCCTCGAGGTGACCTCCGTGGATTTCACCGCCCTGATCAGGCAGGAGGATGTGGAACCGAGCCGCGAGGTGGCACGCAGGCTCCTCCGGGGCGAGGCGCCCTCCTTCGACTACCGCGTGCGCTATGTCCATTGCGACGGACACGACGTCTGGGCCGACGTGAGCACGGCCCTCGTCCGCGACGCGCTGGACAATCCTGACTTCTTCATCTCCCACGTCACCGACATAAGCGAGAAAAAACGCCAGGAGGAGGAGCTCAGGGATACGCGGAATCGCTACGTCGATCTCCTCAACGCGATCGGCGAGGGTTTTTGCTACGTCGACGAGCAGGAGATCGCGCGGGTCGTCAACCCTTCCTGCGGCAAGGTCTTCGGCCTGCCCTCCGAGGAATTGATCGGACGCTCCCTCTTCGATTTTCTCGACGAGGAGGGCAGGGCGATCGTCGAGGAGCAAAATCGCAGGCGGGCCCGGGGCGAGTCCTCCGAATACACCTTGCCCATCCGCAGGACCGACGGAACACGGAGGCTACTGCGTGTGAACGCGGCGCCGCTCGGGCTGACGGTCGGCCCTTACCTCGGCGCCTCGGTGATCTTCAGGGACATCACGGATGAGCTGCGCGCCAACGAGGCTCTCAACGAGCTCGTCAAGCGCAAGGAGACCCTGATGAGGGAGCTCCAGCATCGGGTCAAGAACAGCCTCGCCATCGTCTCGAGTCTCATCGGCATTGCGATGAGCGAGCTTGCGGACGAAAAGGCGATCGGCGTCCTCGAGGACACGAGGTCGAGGATCGATTCGATGTCGGGCATCTACGAGCGACTCTATCTCACCGAAAGCGTCGAATCCCTCGATTTCGGCACCTACCTCGAGGGGCTGACGAAGTCCATTTTCGAGGCCTTCATGCCCGATCCCGCTCGCATCGGCCTCGAGGTCGAGGTCGAGCATCTCGAGCTGGACACGAAGCGGGCGATAGCCCTCGGCCTCATCGTCAACGAGCTCTGCACCAACGCGGTGAAGTACGCCTTTCCCGGCGAGCGCGGCGGTACCATCAGGGTCGGCCTCGAGGTCGCCGTCGACATCGTCCGCGTCGAGGTGTCGGACGACGGCATCGGCATCGATCCTGACCTGCCCGAGCGCTCGACGAGCATGGGCATGAGCCTGATAAAGCTCCTCGTCGAAAAGGAACTGGGAGGCAGTCTGCACGTGGACGCGAGGTCGGGCACCTCCGTGAGCATCGAGTTCAGGCTGTAGGCAGAGCCGAGGCTTCGGAGGGGTCGAGCCGACGCGATCGGAGATAGCCTATCGAGGCGAGTTCGAGAAAGGCTCCCGCCTCGACGGGGCGGGCGAAGAGGTAGCCCTGGCCGGTATCGCATCCCTGCTCCCGGAGATAGCGGTGCTGTTCCTCGGTCTCGATCCCTTCGGCTACGGTCTCGATTCCGAGGCTTTTCGCCATCGCGATTATCGCGGCGACGATCGGGCGCATCTTGCCCTCGGGAAAGATGTCGCGGACGAAGGACTGGTCGATCTTGAGTTCACCCACCGGGAAATGCGCGAGATAACCGAGGGAGGAATAGCCCGTGCCGAAATCGTCGATGGCGACTCGCGAGCCGAGGGAGCGGATCGCTCCCATGGTTCGCTTGGCGCTCGCGAGGTCGTGCATGATGGCCGACTCGGTGATCTCTACGATGAGGCGGTCTGCGGGGAGTCCGCTATCCGCGAGGGCTTTCTCGATCACCTGCGGCAGGGTGTCGTGGCGAAATTGGCGTGCCGAAACGTTGACGGAAACGGGTATGTCGAAGCCCATCTCGGCCCACACTGCGGCTTCGGCGCAGGCGGTCTTCAGCACCCATTCGCCGATGGGCACGATGAGTCCCGTTTCCTCCGCCAGAACGATGAAGTCGGAAGGCGAGATCATGCTTCGATCGACCGGTTGCCATCGGAGCAGGGCCTCCGCGCCGCAGATGCGGCCGCTGTCCAGGGAGACGAGGGGTTGGTAGAGGAGATGAAATTGGCCGAGCTCGACGGCCTTGCGGAGTTCCCCTTCAAGCTCGATTCGCGCCCTATTGCGTGAATCCGTCTCGCCCGAGATGAAGCGATAGCCGTTGCCTCCCGCTTCCTTGGCCAGGTACATGGCGGCATCGGCCTTGCGCGTGAGTCCCGCCGCCGTCCAGTCGTCATAGGGATACACGGCGACACCGATGCTCGCTCCGGAGAAGAAATCGACTCCGTCGACGTGGAAGGGCCGCGAGATTTCGTCGAGGAGTTCCTGCGAGACGAGGGCCGCATCCTCGCTCTTGGCCAGGCCCTCGAGGATGATCGTGAATTCGTCCCCGCCGAGGCGAGATATGGAATCGGAGGCTCGCGTCTTCGCTTTTATCCTCTTTGCGATTTCGACGAGGAAGGAATCGCCGGCGGCATGTCCCAGGCTATCGTTCACATATTTGAACCGATCCAGATCCAGGAAAAGGAGGGCGAGCCGATGTCCGAATCGCTGCGCGCGGGCTATGGCCTTTCCGAGGTTCTCGTTGAAGAGGGCGCGATTCGGGAGGCCGGTGAGGCCGTCGAAGTAGGCGAGGCGCTGTAGATCCTCTTCCGCAGCCCGCTCCCTGTCGGCTCGGTCGAGTCCGGCATAGATAGCGATGCCGATGAAGGCGTACTCGAGGAGGTAGGGCCCGGCGATGACTGACAAGCCGACGGCGAGGTCGTTCAGATAGATGGCGAGGAGGATGACGGGAATGACAAGAAGGCCTCGCCGCCTTTTGGGATCCCTCTTCCGGAAACGGAGGGCCGTGACGAAAAGATAGGGCGCGAGGGCGAAGGCGGTCATCTCCTGAAGGTTCGAGACGATGCCGGTTCCGGCCTCCGGGAAGCTCCAAGAAAGGCCGAAGGGAAAGGCGGCTGTTCTCGTGACCCCTTGCGAGGCGATCCAGGTGAGCGACTCGGGCCCGAAGATTTGGAAGAGGGCGAAGGCGAGGGAAATGGCCGCCGTGAAGTAGAAGACCCTGCGCGAGACGCAGCCGGTGACCGCCTTGAAGAAGCCAACTAGGGCAGCGCCAGCCGCCGCGTTGGCCGCGTACTGAAGTCGGAGCCAGGGTAGGGTGCCGGCAAAGTCCTCGGCGTTCATCTGTCCCGCGCAACCTGCGGCAAAAAGGGCGCAGGAGAGGCAGAGGGCGATGAATGCGTAATCCCTGGCGAGCGGCCGCTTTGCCAACAAGCCTACTAGCTCATAGAGGCCGATGCCCAGGGCGATCGAGGCGACAATGAGATCAGGGAGGGCTTGGGTTTCCATCATTCCTCTGAACTCTCGGAACGGGCCTGGGGAAACGATCGAAGATATCGTGCCATTTCGATCTATTTCTGAGTCTATGCGTCGCGGGTTCCGCGTCAAGGCCGGCCAGGAGAAGGCATCGAAGACCATTGTGAGGGGTCGCCTCGTCCTTTCGTTTGCGCCGGCGACCGGGCTCGGTTAGGATTGCAGCCATGAGCATACGATTCCATTCCGTCGGCGGGGCCGGCGAAGTCACCGGTTCCAAGCACATACTCGCCATCGACGGGGCGCGATGCCTCATCGATTGCGGAGCCTTCCAGGGCAGGCGCGACGAGGCCGAGCGGAAGAACCGCTCCCTCGTGCCCGATCCGGAGAGCCTCTCGTCGGTGGTACTGACGCACGCGCATTTCGACCATTGCGGCATGCTCCCCCTCCTCGCCAAGCGCGGCTATCGCGGCAACATCTACGCGACGCCGGCCACCCGCGATCTGGCCGGCATCGTGATGATGGACTCGGCGGCCATACAGGCCCGCGACGCCGAGTATCTCGGCAAGCAGGCGGTCAAGAAGGGGCAGAAGTTCGACTGGCAGCCCCTCTACGACGAGGAGGACGTCATCGAGGCCCAGGGCCAGTTCGTGACCGTGTCCTACCATCGACCCCTCCCGATCGGCGACGGCATGAAGATCGAGTTCTACGACGCGGGCCACATCCTCGGCTCGGCCCTCGTGTACACTCACGCGCGCGATCGTTCGGGCCGCGAGGTGACCATCGGTTTCACGGGCGATCTCGGGCGCAAGGGAAAGCCCATCATCCGCGATCCCGAGCCCCTTCCCGCCTGCGACTACCTCGTCATCGAGTCGACCTACGGCGATCGCCTGCACGAGTCGGTGGCCGAGGCCCTCGACACCCTGGCCGACGTGGTGAACGAAACGGTGAGGCGCAACGGGAAGATCGTCATTCCCTCCTTCGCCATCGAGCGGACGCAGGAACTCGTCTACTACTTCCACGTGCTTTGGGACCAGAAGCGCATTCCCGACATCCCCATCTGGGTCGATTCGCCGATGGCCATCAACGCCACCTCGATCTTTCAGATCCATCCCGAGTGCTACGACGAGGAGATCCACGAGGCCTTCGTGAGGCACCACGAGAACCCCTTCGGCTTCAACGCCCTCCATTTCGCCTCGAGCGTCGAGGACTCGAAGCGGCTCAACGACCTCAAGGGTCCGGCGATCATCATTTCGGCCGACGGCATGTGCGAGGCCGGCCGGATCCAGCACCATCTCATGCATACGGTAGAAGACGAGCGAAACCTGATACTGATCGTCGGTTTCATGGCCGAGCACACGCTCGGCCGACGCATCCGCGACCGCGAGAAGGAGCTCCGCATCCACGGCGACATCTACCGACTCAGCGCCCGTGTGCAGGAGATCAAGGCTTTTTCGGCCCACGCCGACTATTCCGAGGTCTGGGACTGGCTGCAGACCCTCGATCTCTCGCAGCTCAAGAAGGTCTTCCTCGTCCACGGCGAGCCTCCGGCCCTGACCCACCAGGCGACCTACCTTCGCGAAAAGGGAGTGAAGGAGGTGCAGATCGTAAAATATGGAGAGGTTTATGATCTCTGAGGCCGCGGAGGCGCAGGCGGCCTTTTCGGTCGATTTCGAGGTGCGCGACAGCGAGCTCGACGCGCAGGGGATCGTCAACAACGCGAATTATCTGCATTATTACGAACATGCGCGGCATCTCTACCTGCGCTCCCGAGGCGTCGACTTCGTCGGCATGCACGAGGCGGGGCTCGATGCCGTCGTCTTTCGCATCGAGGTGGACTATCGCGAATCGCTCCGTTCCTTCGACGAGTTCTCGGTGAGCGTCGCCGTGGAACGAGAGGGCACGCTCCGGATGATCTTCAGGCAGGAGATCGTGAAGAAGTCGAACCGCCACGTCGCCTCGAGCGCGAGGGTCGTCGCGGCCATCGTGTCCGGAGGCAGACCCGTTCGCCCGCCGGCCGAAATGATGGAGAGGCTCCTCGCCTGAAGCGGCTCAGCAGCGAGCGTCGGCCTGGGGGCCCAGGACCCGCTCGGCCTCGACGAGGGCGAGGAAGAGATGGTACAGCACCCTCGAGAGGGCGGGGACGGGCAGGGGGCTCCTGTCCCGGGCGAGGCGGTTGCGGAAGAGGGCCGATCCAGGTAAGAAATAATTGGTACTGATGGCGCCGAGGCACTCGATGGCCGCCCGTTTCGCGGCCTCGTCGCCCGTCCATTCCCACCAGGCGAGATGAGCCTTGAGCAATTCGGTCTGGGGCCAGAGGAGCTTGCCCTCCTCGACGAGGCGGCCCACGGGATCGACGGCGTCGAAGGCGAGGCCGTCGGAATCCCTGCCCTTATCGCAGGCGAATCGGTAGAGGCGTCCGGCCATGTCGAAGGCCCCAGGATCGCCGCTCGCCTCCTGCCAGCGCCTGAGGAGCCATACCCACTCGAAGTGATGCCCCGGCTCGCGACGGCTTCCCGCCTCCCCCGAAGCGGGGGCAAGGTCCTCGTCGAAAAATTCGCCGAGGGTTCCGTCGACCGGATCGATGAAGCGGCGGCGCGCGAGTTCGACGATCGAGCCTGCCCTCTCGAGCCAGGGGCCAGTCGGATCGGCACCATGCCAGGCGAGAAAGGCCTCGAGGAGGTGCATGTGGGGGTTCTGGCGACGGGGGGTGGCCGGAGGGCCGCCAAGGTGTTCGGCCACGGCTGGCGCGCGGGATCGACGCCATTCGGGATAGCCTTCGTAGGCGCCGCCGCGCGCGCCCGCGGCCGCATCCAGCCCGGCGAGGGCTTCGAGGGCGACCGCCTTTAATCCGGCGTCGCCCGTGGCGCGGAAGGCCCAGGCGAGGGCCAGGAGGCCGAAGGCCTGGTCGTAGCTGTCGATGCGGTCATTGAGCGCCAGACCTTCGGCATCGATTGATTGGATCCAGCCGCGGGCCTCATCACTCCAGAAGTGGTCCTGCATCGCGGCGATGGCGACCCTGCCCTCGGCGGCCGCGAGAGGGTCGCCGAGGAGACCAGCATGGGCGAAGACATAGGCGAGACGCGATTGGCAGAGCATCGTGCGCCCGGCGTCGCCGAGCTCGGCCCAGTCGGCGCCGAGGGTCTCGGCATAGCCGAGGGGAGAGCGGGGCAGGCCCTCGAGCCAGGCCCCGACCAAGGCCAGCGGATCGAGTAGGGAGCCCCGAGGGGCGGCGCCCGGAGGCGGCGTCATCCCCGACCCCGATCCCGCGATGCTCACTTGAGCTTGAAGACCATCTGCGTGGGACTCACGAACTTGAGGGCCACGACGAGGCAGGCCATCGCGATTAGGAAGTAGATCACCGCGAGGGCGTCGACGGCCTGGGGCGGCCGGGCTCCGGCGGCGTAGGCGTCGGCATAGAGGGCGACGACGATGGTCTGGCTGTTGCCGCCTGCGACGAGATAGGTGAGCTCGAACATCGAGATGGCCTTGACGAGGGACAGGATTCCCGCCGTGAGGATGCCGGGGATCGTAAGTGGTATGAGGATTCGGCGGAAGATGGTCAGGCGGCTCGCGCCGAGCATCTTCGCGGCCGATTCGAGGTTGCTGCCGACCTGTTCGATGAAGGGCATGAGGACGAGGATCATGAAGGGCACTATCGGCACGAGGTTGACCAGGATGACGCCGGATACCCGCGCTGCGAGATGCACCTTGTAGGCGAGCATGGCCAGGGGGATGCCGTAGGCCATGGGCGGCACGATCATCGGGAGGAGGAAGAGCGAGAGGAGGATGCCCTTCCCCCTGAATTCCTTCCGAGCCAGGGCATAGGCCGCGGGAAAGGCGATGAGGAGGGCGATGAAGACGTCCGCGAGGACGACGGTGAAGGTCACCGCGAGGAGGTTGGGAATGTCGTGGTCGTTCGCGGCGTATGCGTACCACTCCGTCGTGAAGTGGGTCGGGAAGACGCCGGAGAACCAGCCCTTCGAGGTCGAGTTCAGCACGACCGTCCCGAGGATGCCGAGGACGTTGAAGATGTAGATGGCCATCGCCGCCGCGAAGAGCAGGCTCGAAAGCTTGAATTTGTTGCGCATGACGATCACCCCTTCCCCACGATCGAGGCGCCCTTGTACATCCGCGATCTCCACATGAGGATGAGCGAGATGACGATGAGCTCGATCGCCGCCATGATCATCGAGATCGCCGAGGCGGCGTTGAAATTGAATTTCTCGAAGGCCTGCTGGTAGGCGGCGATCGAGATGACCCGCGTCGGCCCCGAGGGTTCGCCCAGGAGGACGGCCGAGGGGAAGACCGAGAAGGCCATGACGAAGTTGAGGCTGAACGCTATCGCGATGCCCGGCACCATGAGAGGAAATAGGACTCGCCAGAAGGTCTGCCACCTGTTCGCGCCGAGCATCTGGCTCGCCTTCTCGAGGTCGGGGTTGATGCCCGACACGTAACCGAGGAGCATGAGGAATGCGTAGGGGAAGCCCTGGAGCGCCAGGGAAAGCACGACACCGAGGTAGTTGTGCGTGAAGCGGAAGGGCTCCTTCACGATGTGGAGGAACAGGAGGAGTTGGTTGAGCCAGCCGTTGGGTCCCATGAAGGTGAGCATTCCCTCCGACACGAGGACGGTGCCCAAGGTGATCGGTACTATGAGGAAAAAGGTCAGGATGCGCTCGCCCTTGAGCCCCCGCCGCATGTAGTAGGCGAAGGGGATGGCCAGGGCGACGTTGATGAAGGTGACGGGCACCGAAATCTGGAGCGTCACCCAGATCGTCCTGAAATCGCGGGCGTTGCCGAAGAATTTGGCGTAGTTGGAAAGGGTGAAGCCCCCGTCCTCCGTCGTGAGGCTGAGGAAGAGCCCATAGGCGAAGGGGTAGAGGAAGAGGAGGAGGACGAAGATGATGGCGGGGGCGAGGAGGAGCTTCACGCCTCCCTTCTCTGCTCCCTTCATGGGCCTACCCCCGCGCCCGAATCCTGATCCTCGGCCGCGAAGAGGAGGATCTTGTCGGGGGGCACCGAGACGGACAGGGCCTCGCCTTCCGCGACCGAAGTGCCGCTCCTGAAGTCGACGCGGACTCCAGCCCCGGCGACGGCGCCGACCTGGCTCGCGTTGCCCTGATATTCGACGATTTCGGCAGTGCAGCGGATGTGGTTCGACGCGCCGTCGCCCAAGGCGAGATCCTCGGGTCTGATGGCCGTGGTGACGGCCGCGCCTGCCTTGTGCGCGGCCAGCAAGGACACGCGGCGTGGGTCGTCGGCGGGATAGGCGAGATGGGCCTCGAGGGTCGAGCCCGCGGCGGAGAACTTGGCCACGAGGGTAGGGCCCTTCTCCTCGATCGATTCGATCTTCGCGGGCCATCGATTCCTAAAGCCCATGAAGTCGGCGACGAACATATTCGCGGGATCGGAATAGATTTTCGTCGGGCTCCCGACCTGCTGGATCTTGCCGGAGCGAAGGACGACGATGCGGTCGGACAAGGCGAGGGCCTCGGTCTGATCGTGGGTGACGTAGATCGTGGTGACCTTGAGTCTTTCGTGGAGGGCCTTGAGCTCGTAGCGGAGTTCGATGCGGAGCTTGGCGTCGAGATTCGACAGGGGCTCATCGAGGAGGAGGAGCCGGGGTTCCAGGACGACACAGCGGGCGATGGCGACGCGCTGCTGCTCGCCTCCCGACATTTGGGCGGGGAATTTATGGGCGTAGCCCTCGAGATGGACCAGCCTGAGGGCATCGTCCACCCGCTTGGCGACCTCGGCCTTCTTGAGCTTGCGGAGCTTGAGCCCGAAGGCGACGTTCTCCGCCACGCTGAGGTGGGGGAAAAGGGCATAGTTCTGAAATACCATGCCGAACTCGCGCTTTTCGGGCGGAATCTGGTGGTCGGCGTTGTCGATGCACTCGTCGTCAATCCAGATCTCCCCGCTCGTGATGGGGATGAGTCCCGTGACGCAATTGAGGGCGGTCGACTTGCCGCAGCCCGAGGGACCGAGGAAGGTGACGAATTCCCCCTTGCCGAATTCGAGCGAAAAATCACTGACCGCGGTCTTGTCGCCGAACCGCTTCGTCATATGCCTGACGGATATGGTCTTGAAGTCCTTCATCGGGCCTCCTCGCTTTCCCTGGCCGATTCCATCCCGGCTTCGCCGAATAGGATGTCGCCTTGGCTTGCCATATAAAAAAGGCGGGCCGCGCGGCGCGGACCCGCCTTTGTGCCGAAAATCGTCTCGCTTACTTCTTAACCTTGGCGCCGACGAGCTCGTCCCACATGTCCATGGCCTTGACGAGGGCCGCGGAGTCGAGCTGGGGAGTATTGGGCAGATCGTTCATCGCCTTGTCGTAGGCGGGGCGCATCGCGGCGGTGACCACCTGCTGGCTGTGGGCGGGGGCCATGCTGATGGGCACACCCTTGATGGCGGGACCCGGATAGAAGTAGCCGTCGTCGTAGGTGACCGCCTGCTGGGCGGGGAGGAGGAGCCACTTCATGAGCTCGATGGTGACCGCCAGCCTGTCCTTGTCGAGGCCCTTGGGAACGGCCATGAAATGGGCGTCGGTGACCCAGGTCGTGTTGTCGAGGAAGTAGCCCTGGAAGTTGGCAGGAATGGTACCGAGGATGCGCTGGTTCATGTCCCATCCGAGGTGGCTGGCGATCATCCAGCGGGTGCCGTCGCCGAGTTCCTTGAAGGTGATGCCGGTGCCCGAGGGATAGTAATCGATGTAGTTGTCAAGTTCCTTGAGGAAGGCCCAGGTCTTGTCCCATGTGGCGGGGTCCTTAGGATTCTTGTCGCCGAGGATGTAGGGAAGGCCCTGGAGGAAGGCGCGTCCGGGGCCGGAATTGGCGGGGCGGGCATACATGAACTTGCCGGGATTGGCCTTGGCCCAGGCGAGGAGGGCCGCGGGGGTCTTCGGGGGATTCGGGACCTTGGCGGGGTTGTAGGTAAGCATCGGGCCGCCGGGGCAATAGACCGAGGTGATGCCGTAGCCTCCGAAGAGGTCGTAGGCGGCCTTGGCGCCGGGCACGTAGTTATCGATGGACTTCTGGAAGGCGCTCGCGTACTTGGGCATGAGCTTCTCGTAGACATTCTGGTCGATGCCGGAGGCCATCGCGTCATAGCCGGTGAGGACCAAGGTCGTGTCGAGATTGCCGGCCATCTGCTGGGCCTTGAGCTTGGACGGGAGCTCGGGGGCCGTGAGCTTGATGTACTCGATGTCGGCCACCCACTCCGGATGCGCGGCCTTGAAGGCTTCGATCGCGGGTTTCGAAAGTTGGAGATTGCCTGCCACGTCGATGATGCTGAGCTTGACGGGTTTGGCGACGGTGATCTGCGCGCTCGCGCCAGAGATCGCGCCGAAGGCCATCGTCGAGGCGGCGAGTGCGAGAACTGCCAATCTGGACATTCGTTTCATCGAGCCCTCCATTGTGTACGCATGCGCCAACGGCGGGCGTTGTCCCGTCGGGGACGGCGGGGTGACGCCAATTACGTTAGCGCTAACGCGATTATAGTTGCGTTCCTCGATTTGTCAATGATAAACTTGGGGTCGATGTCACACCAGGGCCACACGGTCGAGGACGTCGCCCGCGCGGCCGGCGTCTCGCTCATGACCGTTTCCAGGGCGATCAATGGTCGGCCGGGAGTAGGGGGGGAGACGCGACGCCGCGTACTCGAGATAGCCGAACGCATGGGTTACCGTCCGAGCCGCGTGGCGCGGGGCCTGGCCTCGCGCCGGGCATCGGCGGTCGCGATCGTCTTTCCCGACATGGCGAACCCCTTTTTCGCCATCCTCGCCAAGTCGGCTACCGACGTCGCCCGTGGCCGCGACGTCAATGTCTTCATTATGAATACCGATGAAAATCCGTCGCGCGAGATTTCCGCCTACGAGTCCCTCCTCGAGGAGCGCATCGACGGAGTCATCATCGCTGCCTCCCGCCTTCCTTCGAAGATCCTCCGCGAGGAGATCGCTCGCTTCAGGTCGCCCGTCCTCGTCAACAGTCTCGTCACGGGGCCGGGCATCGCCAACGTGGACGTCGACGATCGGGCGGGAATTCTCGAGGCGGTGACACATCTCTTCGCCAGGGGCAGGAGACGCATAGCCTTCGTCGCGGGGCCTCGGGAGTCGGGGAGCGCCCGACGCAGGCTCGCGGGCTATAAGGCCGCTCTCGCGAAGGCCGGTGTCGCCTTCGAGCCCCAGCTGGTCACGCGCTGCAAGCCGGATATCGAGGGCGGCATGAAGGCGATAGCCGTCTTGCTCGAAAGGGAGCCGCGCATCGATGCGGTCGTAGCCCACAACGACATCACGGCCATCGGCGTGTTGCGCGGTCTCGCGCGCGCCGGAAGGCGCGTCCCCGAGGACGTCGGGGTGATAGGCGTCGACGACATTCCTTACGCGGAGCTGGTGAAGCCCGCGCTCAGCACCCTCCGCGTCGATATCGGCGAACTCGGGAGACTGGCGATGACGGCCCTCCTCGACCTCCGCGACGGCAAGGAGGTCGAGGCGCTGCCGCTGATGCTGCCCGAACTCGTGATCCGCGACTCCTCGGGCTGAATTGCCTAGCTTCCCGCAGCCACGCGGAGGAAGGCCTCGAGATTGGCCGTGCTGACTCCTGGGGGCATTCCGCCGGCGCATGAGAGCAGGACTCGGGCCGACGCCGGCGTCGAGGCGAGCTGGCGGCTTAGGTCGGCGGCCACCTCCGCGGCCGAGGCGGCGGCCAGGACGTCGCGGGGCGGCATGCAACCGAGGAAGGCCAACTTGCCGCCCGAGCGCTCGTGGAGTTCCGCGAGCGAAAGCTTCGTGCCCGGGTTGTAGAGATTTATGCCGATGTCGGCGTAATGCGCGATGGACGAGGCGCAGTCGGCGTCGTTGTGGAAGAGCCTCACCGGCAGATCGACGGAGAAAAGCTCTTTGAGGGGCTCCTTCGCGAATTCGAGGAAGTCCTCCTCGCCGAGAAAACCCACGATGTCGTCGAGCACCATGATGCCTTCGATCGTGGGGAAACGCTCGCGCTGGACGGCATGCCAGCGTTTCAGGAAGGAGGTGATGATCGCTACGAGGCGCCGGGCCCTCTCGGGCTCGGTCTTCAGTGCTATGAGGAACTCGGTCATGCCCATGAGGTAGGAGGCGATGTTGAGGGGCCCTCGCGACACGGAGAACCTGACCTTGTGGCCGAGGGCTTCCATCCGGGGCAGGGCGCGCTCCATCCGCTTGAGGACGAAGGGAAGGAGGCCGTCCTTGGTCGGATCGGGCTCCTCGAGCTCGTCGATGTCCTCGACGCGGCGGATGGCCGGATGGGCATGGGGGAATTCATTGTCGGGAAAGCTCGTGCGCGCCCCGAAGGCCGAGGGCTCGGTGCACATGCCGTATTCGGCCCAAAATCCGGGGATGAAGGCGGCGCCGGGAAAGGTCTCGACCGCAGCGCGATTGGCCTCGAACCAGAGCTCCTCGCTCTCGAAATAGTCGAGGATTTTCATCCCGTACCAATTGGGCAGCCAGGGACTGTCGATGATGAAGGCCGCGAGGGGCTCCTTCGATCTACCCTCGATCGCGGCCTTGAGGGCCGTCCATTGACTGTCGGTCATGTTAGCTTCTCCTTGATTCGAGCGCCGAGATCTTGTCGAGGCGACCGGCATGGCGGCCGCCCTCGTAGGTAGCCCCGAGAAAGGCATCGAGTATGGCGCCCACGGGTTCGGTCAGCTCCACCCGCCCGCCGAGGGCGAGGAAGTTGGCATCGTTGTGCTCCCGGGCCATCCTTGCCGTATAGCTGTCGTGGACGAGGGCGCAGCGCACCCCCTGCAGCTTGTTGGCTGCGATCGAAATGCCGATACCGGTGCCGCAGAGAAGGATGCCGAGGTCGAGGCCCTTCGTTCTCCAGGCCTCGACGGCCTCGCGGGCCTTGTCCGGATAATCGACACGATCTTCGACATCGACGCCGAGGTTGAGTACCTCGTGTCCATGTGCCGAAAGCCATTGGAGTATTTCTTTCTTGCGGTCGACCGCTCCGTGATCATTGGCTATGACGATGCGCATGGCCGATTCTATCCGATTATCCTGGGGGAATTGAAGCGTTCGCGCTCGGCTTCGACGTTAGGCAGATGGAGGTTCCCATGCGACTCCAGCCCCTCGCGGCCTCGGCGATCTTCGCCCTCCTTATCCTGTCCTGCGTTCCCGATCCGACGGCAAGTCCGCCCTCCGTCTTCGATCTCAAGCCCCCCGCCCTCGTCGAGGCCGGCTCCGACGGCGCCACCACCTTCGTGCTCCGCTTCGACGAGGAGGTGGAACCCGTAGATGGCAGCTTCGCCGTCGACCCTGGAGGGGGAGCGAGGGCCTCGGCCGAAGGCGGGGACGTTCGCGTGGAATTGCCCGAGCGACAGATTCCGGGACGGCGCTACTCCATCGTCGGCGACGTGCGGGACGGGGGAGGCAACGCCTCCCGCGTCATCCTCGCATTCTCCGGCTTCAATGACCATCCTGCGGGTTTGCGCATCTCCGAAGTGCAGACCGCGAAAAACTCCTCGACGACAAGGCCGCATCGCGATTTCGTGGAATTCGAGGTGAGGGCTCCGGGCAACCTCGGCGGCATGGAGCTTTCCCTGTCGAGCACCGTAAAGACGGTAAGCTGGCGATTCCCCGGCGTCGAGGTGGCAAAGGGCGATTTCGTCGTCGTCCATTGCGCGCCAGAAGGGCTTGCGACCGAGATCGACGAGCTCGGTTCCGACCTCCTCGCCTCGGCGGGAGTCGATGCCTCGCCGTCGCGCGACTTCTGGTCGAAGGCGGGCGGCATCCCCGACGCCACGGGGCTGATCGTCCTCAGGGAATCGCCGGGAGGGAAGCCACTGGATGCCCTTTTCTTTTCCGACGGCTCGAGGAAGGGAGTCATCGGAGAGGGCACTATCGGCGATCTCCTCGGCGAGGTCCTCGACTTCGAATTATGGAAGGCGGCTGGCATACCATCCTGGGAGGATGCCTTTCAATGGAAGCCCTCGGTGTCGCGCTCCCTCATCAGGGCGGCGCCGGATGCGGAGCCCGGGGCCGCCGAATGGGGACTGTCGGCCAGTTCGGGGCAGAGCCCCGGTTCGGCAAATTGAGGCTAATCAGTCTACGTCGTCGAAAAGCGCTTCCGGCGGCTGCTCCAGCTGTTCAGGATCGCGGAGGAGGCCGAGGAAATAGCGGAAGGCGCTCGCGTAGTAATGGCCGTCGCAGATGCGCTCGTCGTTGACGATCTTGACGGTCATGTACTTCCGTTCGACGACGGAGCCCTTCGCGTCGAGGACGAATTCGCGCTCCTTCATGCCGAAGGCGACGAAGAGCGAGGTCGTGCCGAAGTCGTAGAGATGGTGGTAAATGGGTTTGACGCCGAGGGAGCCGAGGTCCGTGACGAAGGCGCTCGTGTGGAAGGGGCTCGCGTCGCGGATCACCCTGGGCAGGAGCCCAACATAATCGAGGGAGCGGAGGAGCCACATGAGGAGACGCAGCGCCGTGCCGGGGATGAGCATGAAGAGGCGCGCCGTTTTGTCGGTATCGTTGCGGGTCTCTTCCTTTTTGTTTTCGCCGAGCGCGGCCTCGAGGACCACGGCGACGTCGAAGATGGTCGCCTGCGGGTCGAAGCGAAGCTTGACCGTGGTCTCGGGGCTGTCCTCGTGGAGCCGCTTCTTGATGGCGAGGGAGATCGTGAGGTCGTTGCGGGCGTAGATCTTCTGGCCGGCGACGAAGCGGTTGAGCCGCGGCCTTTGCGACATGGTCCTCACGAGGGCCGCCAGATAGAGGTGCAGGAAGCCAATGCCCCGATGGCCGCCTTCACGGAGGCCGCGGAGCCAGGCCGAGGCCCGGTCTATCTCGATACGGTCCGTGAAGTAGTCCTGGGCGTCCACCCTCGTCCGCATGATGTAGGGGGTGATGCGATAGAAGGGATTGAGACTGCGGAGAAGGCGGCCATCGGCGCGGTCGCCGAGGCGGCGACGCCTCGGTCGGGCAAGGGGCGATTCGGTCATGGCCTGGAGTCCTTTGCTGGGACTAGAGAAGATCCTTGAAGAGGTTCTCGATCTCGTGCTTGGGGATGGCGCCGACCTTCTTGCGATATTCCTTGCCGCCCTGAAAGACGATGAGAGTGGGAATGGAGATGATGCCGAAGCGGGTCGCCAACTCGTTTTCGGCGTCGACGTCGATCGAGGCGACCTTGATGCGGCCCGCGTAGGTCTTCGCGAGGTCGGCCACGGAGGGGGCGATCATGCGGCAGGGCATGCACCATTCGGCCCAGAAATCGATGAGGACAGGAAGCTCGGATTGGGCGACTTCCTTGTCGAAATTGGCGGCGGTGATCGCGAGCTCTGCGCTCATGCTGGCTCCTCTGGCGGTTGGATACTGGGATGATAGTACGAAAAGAGGGCCGCCGGGGCAAGCCGGGGAGCCTGCCTTGTCCCGGTCGTCGGCGCCGTCTACACTTCGGCCATGCTCGATCTCTTTCTCAAGATATTCCTCACCATCTTCGTCGTGATGGATCCTCTCGGGGCCGTACCCCTCTTCATTTCGGTGGCCGGCGACCTCGACGAGGCGAAAAAGCGGGCGACCATCCGCAAGGCTATCCTCATTTCCTTTATAGTGATGGCCGTCTTCATCCTGGCGGGTCGCCTCATCCTCGGTTTTTTCGGCATTTCGCCGGGGGCCTTTTCGGTGGCGGGCGGCGTCCTCTTCTTCCTGATCTCGATAGACATGCTCTTCGGCCAACCCAAGCGCGCGAGGACCTCGAGCGAAGAGGGAAGCGACGACTACGCCTCGATCGCCGTATTCCCCCTGGCCATCCCCTACATCTCCGGTCCCGGTCTCATCACGACGATCATGCTCTACGCCGCAGGACCGACGCCCGTCCTCGAGACGACGCTGATGCTTTTCGTCTCGGTCATTCTCTGCCTCGGCGCGATGTTCGCGAGCCTCTCGGCGAGCTCCCTCATACTCCGCGCCCTCGGGCGGACAGGCGTGTCCGTTATCGAACGCATCATGGGACTCCTCCTGTCGGGGCTCTCCATCCAGTTCGTCTACGAGGGGCTCGTGAGGTTGGGGGTGCTCAGGGTGTGAAGCGGTAACCCAAGCCCCGCACGGTGACGATGTGCCGGGGCGCCGGCCCCGAATCGCCCAGCTTTTGCCTGAGCCAGGCCACGTGGACGTCGACCGTGCGGGTGGAGACGGGCGAACCGTAGCCCCAGACTTCCTGCAGAAGCCGTTCGCGGGAAAAGAGCTCACCCGGGTGGGCGGAGAGCCAGGCGAGGAGCTTGTACTCCTGGGCCGAAAGGGCTTCTTCCTGATCCTCGCGAATAATCACGCCTTTCGTGAAGTCGATAGAGAATCCATCGTATTTTTCCCTGCCTCGAGTGGAGGGATCGGCGTCGTCGCGGGCCTTCGCTCCCGAACCCCGGCCCTCGTCGAGGGGAGGCCGCCTCAAGAGGGCCTCGATGCGTGCGAGGAGCTCGCTCGTCTCGAAGGGCTTGCAGAGATAGTCGTCGGCGCCGAGCTTGAGTCCGAGGACCCGGTCGAAGACGAGGCCGCGGGCGGTGAGCATGAGGATGGGCACCTTCGAACCGGCGGCGCGGAGGTCGCGGCAGATGTCGTAGCCGTTCTTGCCGGGGAGCATGACGTCGAGGATGAGGAGGTCCCAGTCTCCTTCCTTCGCGATCGTGAAACCGCGAGTACCGTCGGTGGCGGCTTCGAAGAAATAGCCCTCGGACCGGAGTCTGTCGCCGAGGGTCATCACGAGACCCTCCTCGTCCTCGACGAGGAGGATTCGCGTTTCATGCCTTTCCATTGCCGGCTCCTCTCCGTGTAAGGGGGATGTTCACCGAGACGCTCGTGCCGAAGCCTTCCGCCGATTCGAGGGTCACATCACCCCCGTGGGCGACGGCGACCCGGCGTACGAGGTTGAGTCCGATGCCCGATCCGGGTTCCTGTTTGTCACGGGCCAGTCTGCCGCGGTAGAAGGCTTCGAATATCGCCTTCCTTTCCCGCCGCGGAATACCCGGGCCTCGATCGTCGATCCTGATGACGGCGAAGGCTTCTCCCCGATGCCGCTTCGTCCCTTCTTCGCGCGTCACGAAGATGCCGAGATAGGCGCCTTCCGCCGCGTGGATGATGACGTTCGCAATCAGGTTGGCGATCGCGAGTCTGAGGGCGTTGCCGTCGCCGCGCACGATCAAGGGGGTGGCCGGCAGGGATTTTTCCACGCGGAAGCCGAGGCTTTCCAACTCGGACGCCCTTTCGGTGATGGCGGCAGCGGCCAGGGCTCCGACATCCACTTCCTCGTTGCCCGCATCCTGCGTCGCCCCGAGCCTCGTGTAAAGGAGGAGCTTGTCGATCATCGCGCCCAGCCGTCTCGATTCGGCGGCTATTGTCGTGCCGTAGCGCACCGTCGACTCCCTTTCCTTGACGATGCCGTCGGCCATGTTCGCCGCGGCCGAGCCGATGACGGCGAGCGGCGTCTTGAGTTCGTGGGTGACCGAGGCGACGAACTCCTCCTGCCTGGCCGCGAGGGCCAGGGCGCGGCGGTTGGAAAGGGCGAGGACGATTATCGTGGCGACGAGGAGGAGAAGGATGCCGGTGCTCGCGAGGAGGTTGCGGATGATGCTCCCCCTGACGACGCTCGCGAGGGAGCCGTTTCTATGCACCGCTTCGATTGTCCAAATGGACTCGCCGAGTACGCGATCGAAGAGGTTCGCGATCTGGACGTCTCGCGACTTGCCGGAACCGCCGCTGACGAGAAGGAAGGCGTCCCGTCCAGGTTGGCCGTCGCCGGGTTGTCGCGCGAGGAGGTTGTCCGTGGCGCCGAAATTCCTACGAAACAGACCCATGCGGATGTCGGGTTGGGCGAAGCCGGCGTCGCCCGATTTCGGGTCGGTCCGGTAGATGACGGCCCCGCTCTCCCTATCGACGATCCTGAAGCGGTAGTCGCTCATCGCGCCGAGATGAAGGTCGGCAAGGCGCGGAAGAACGGCGTGGATCAGGGCATTGAGATTGTAGCGCACGAGGAGGACGAGGCCGTGGCTGTCGGGCAGGGGGACGACATCCCACTCTTCGTCGCCTGAGCGTATCAGGCCCCTATCCCTGACCGCCGTGTCGGCCTCCGAGCGGAGAGTGGAGAGGATCCTATCGCTCAGGTCCTGGTCATTCTCGATGGAGAATGAGCTGCCATTCCAGCTGCGCACGAGGGGCTTCGGGTCGCGCCTGATCTGGATGAGGTGGACGGCCGTGACGATATCGGGATCGAGGGCGTAGTTGCGCCAGGCTCTCCAGCGTTCCGCGAAGAATGACCAATCCCCCGAGAGGAGGGCGGCGCCATAGGGGTCGAACCGCTCAGGCGGCCGCCTGCCGTTCCCGGACGATGTGGCGGTGTCGCTTTCCGGGGGTGCGATCGCTATCGGCGCAAGGAGGAGCTCGCGCTGGAAGGCCGAGGCGAGTTCGCCGCCGGCTACGAAGAGGCCCTGGCGGAGTCTGGCTCGCTCGCGCTCGCCCATCTCCCTGATCCACTCCTGTTGGAGGTAGGCGAGGAGGATCACGAAGGGGATGAGGGCGGCCGCGAGGAGGAGGGCCCAGTTCCTGCGAAGGAATTTCACCATAGTAATGTACACCAGAGTGGCCCGGTCGGACGCCGCCTCGTGGCCGGAGAGCCTTCACCTTTTACCTTCTTTACAATGCGACGCATTTTGCCTTGACAAGAGGAGCGATTTCGGCAAGCGTAGGTGCTCGTCGCGCCCATTACCTATCGCCGCGCGACCCTGAGGGAGGTTTTGGTCGTGATCGACAAAGTGGTGAAATCGGCCGACGAGGCTGTGTCCGGTATTCGGGACGGCATGACCCTCGTGGTCGGGGGCTTCGGCCTCTGCGGCATTCCCGAAAATCTCATCAACGCCCTCGTGCGACTGGGTGCGAAGAATCTGACCTGCGTATCGAACAACGCCGGCGTGGACGACTGGGGCCTCGGCCTCCTCCTCCAGACGCGGCAGATACGCAAGATGGTGTCGAGCTACGTTGGGGAGAACGCGGAATTCGAGCGCCAGTATCTCTCCGGCGAACTCGAGCTCGAGTTCGTGCCCCAAGGCACCCTCGCCGAGCGGCTTCGCGCTGGCGGGGCAGGCATCCCCGCCTTCTACACACCCGCCGGTTACGGCACCCCCCTCGCCGAAGGCAAGGAGACCCACGATTTCGACGGCCGACATTACGTCATGGAGCGGGGCATCGTCGGGGACTACGCCCTTGTCGCCGCCTGGAAGGCCGATCGCATGGGCAACCTCGTCTATCGCAAGACCGCGCGCAACTTCAACCCCATGGTCGCGACGGCGGGCAAGGTCACCATCGTCGAAGTCGAGGAGCTCGTCGAGGTAGGCGAACTCGATCCCGACCAGATCCATACGCCCGGCATCTTCGTGCACAAACTGATCGTCGCGCCCCGCGAAAAGCGCATCGAGCGCCGCACGACACGCGAAGCCACCGCGAAGGGGGGAAACTGACATGCCGCTGACCCGCGAACAGATCGTCAAGCGTGCCGCACGCGAACTCCACGACGGCTACTATGTCAACCTCGGCATAGGCATACCGACCATGGTCGCCAACGCCATTCCGGCCGGCATGGAAGTCATTATCCAGTCGGAGAACGGCATCCTCGGCATGGGTCCCTTCCCAACGGAAGCCGAGGTCGACGCCGACGTCATCAACGCCGGCAAGCAGATCGTCACCCTCATCACCGGAGCCTCCATATTTTCCTCAGCGGACAGCTTCGGAATGATCCGGGGCGGCAAGATCGACATCTCCATTCTCGGCGCCATGCAGGTTTCCGAGACGGGCGACATCGCCAATTGGATGATTCCCGGCCAGCTCGTGAAGGGCCCCGGCGGAGCGATGGACCTCGTGGCCTGCGCGCGGCGCCTCGTCGTCACGATGGAGCATGTATCGAAGAAGGGCGAGCCGAAGGTGCTCAAGAAATGCACCCTCCCCCTCACGGGAGTCGGCTGCGTTCAAAGGATCATCTCCGACTATGCGGTGATGGATGTCACGCCCAAGGGTCTCAAGCTCGTCGAGATAGCCCCAGGCCATAGCGTCGATGAGGTCCAGGCTAAGACCGAGGCGAGGCTCATCGTCGAGGGGAATGTGCCGTTTATCCAGGTTTGATGCGAAGAAAGACCGGAGCCCTCCCGGGACCAAGCGACTCTCGGGAAGGCCCGGCAACCATGCCGAGATAGCCGGCATGGGTCGAGCCTAGGCGCCATCACACATTGTCGGAGGACTGGTTGAAAATTCTTTGGACCTTTGAGGATCGGGCGAAGCTCGAGAAGTTCACGGCAGTTCTCGAAAAGAACGAAATGCCCTTTGAAATCAACTCGAAGACCACTGAAGGAAGCACCAACCAACTGACCGTATCGGTGGAAGACGACGATTACGAAAACGCGAAGAGGCTTCTCATGAGGCATCGAAGAAGGAAAACAAGCAAATAGGCGCCGGTGATGCCTGAGCATCGCGGGCAAAACCTGACTGCCCTACCCCTGCAACGGAAGCTCGCATGAACATATGAACGAATGTTCATATGTTCAATTGACCACAGGTTCAAGCAGTTCGGACTGCAGACGCGGAAATGAATCGAAGGGCAAGCTCGCGCGCGAGCGTTAATGGGCGAGCTCGCGAGAGCGCTTGGCCGCGGCGTCGACGGCATCCATCACAATTGAACGAAAGGCGTTCCGCTCGAGACTGTGGATGCCGGCCATCGTCGTGCCCGCGGGGCTCGCGACGATGTCCTTGAGCTCGCCCGGGTGCTTGTCCGAGTCGAGGATGATCCTCGCGGCGCCGAGCACCGTCTGGGCGGCGAATTCGTAGGCGAGTTCTCGTCCCATGCCGTTGAGGACCGCCCCGTCGGCCAGCGACTCGATGAAGAGGAAGGCGAAGGCCGGGCCCGATCCCGAAAGGGCGGTGACGGTGTCGAAGAGCCGTTCCTCGACGAGGCTGGCGCGGCCGGCGACGGCGAAGAGCGAGCGCACCTCCTCCACGAGTTCGGCCGGAACCGCCGCGTCGGCGCAGACGGCGGTCATGCCGATGCCCACCGACATGGGGAGGTTGGGCATTATGCGGACGATCCGGGGCGGCTTTGGGAAGTAACCCTTGATTTTGTCGGTGCGGACGCCGGCTGCCATCGATACGAGGAGGCAGTCCTCGCGGACATGGGGGGCGACTGCCTGAAGTACCTCGGCGACGGCGTGGGGTTTGACCGCGAGGAGGAGCCAATCGCTCCCCTCGGCGAGCTCGGCGACCGTGTCCGCCACCGCAATGCCGAATTCGGCGGCGAGCTTTTCAGCCCGCGAGCGGGTGCGGTTCCAGACGGAGATGTTTCCGTAGCCGACCGTCGGTCCGATGGCCTTGAGCATGACTTCGACGATCCGCCCCGCCCCGATGAATCCGATACGCCTTTTCATTCCGCCTCCAGGTATTGATGTTGTGCGGAGTATCACAGATTCCGCTGAGAAAGGCAAATGCGCGCGAACTCTGAAATCGCGCCGCTCGATATTGCCCCTTGCTCCCGATGTTCCTATCATCCCTTGCCATGGTCGCCGCCGCCGCTATCTCCATTCTCCGCCTGACTCCCTCCGGTCATCTTCGTCCGGCTGCCGGGGCAATCGACGCGGACCCCGATGCCCGTCGCCTCATGGAAGCCTTCGGTTCGAGCGAAGCCGCCGGCCTATTCGAACTCGCTGCCCGACCGGCACCGAGTCACCTGCCCGAGGCCGCAGCCCTTCCCCCTGACCTTGTGTTTTGGCGCGACTTCGCGAGTCATTACCTCAGCGCGCGCTGCCATACTCCCTCGGGCACGGCGAGCATCGAGGCCATCGAGCCCCTGTCGGATGCCGTGCTCATGCCCTTTCTCCTGGGCGCGCCTCCGATGGAGGGCGCCGAGTATCTCGGCCCCGAATTCCTCCGCGGTCTTTGGCTCGCCCTCGACGCGTGGCTTCGTGCCGAGGCCGCCGCAGCCGGTGGGCTCGACGCCTTTCTCGTCGAGCGAGCTCCCCTCTGGCATCAGGTGGGTCGTGTCTGTTTTCACCTCGCGGAGAACAAGAAGGACCCCGACTATCCCTTCGCCTTCTTGGTCACCTATGCGCCGAGGCTTACAGGCTCCAACAAGGTGAGCTATCAGCCGCTCTCCCGCGCCCTCCAGGAGTTCGCAGGCGAGGGGAATCGCAAGGCCCTCGCCAAGCTCCTCACGCCCATCCACGATGCAGCGGGCAAAAGCCCCCTCATCAAGGATCTCCTCGAATCGAAGGATATCTATCATCCCCTCGCCTGGACCCCCGAAGAGGCCTATCGATTTCTCCGCGAAATCCCCCTCTTCGAGGAAAGTGGGGTCCTCGTGCGCGTCCCCGACTGGTGGGCCAAGCGACCCCGACCCCGCGTGTCCGTGAGCATCGGCTCGAGGGGCAAGGGAATCCTCGGCCTGGAATCGATGCTCGACTTCGACATCGGCGTGGCCCTCGGAGACGAAAAGCTCGGCGCGAAGGAACTCAAGGAGCTTCTCTCCGGCGGGACAGGCCTCGTCTTCCTCAAGGGGAAGTGGGTCGAAGTAGATCCGGAGCGCCTTTCCCAGGCCCTGGAACATTGGAAGAAGCTCGAAAAGCGGGCAGGGGAGGAAGGCATTTCCTTCGTCGAGGGCATGCGCCTCCTCGCCGGCGCTCCCCGGGATCTCGCCGCGCCCATCGAGGAAGAAGTCGCCGCCTGGTCCTTCGTCGACGCGGGTTCCTGGCTCAAACAGACCCTCGAAAGCCTGAGGTCCCCCGAAAGTATCGAACTCGCGTTGCCCGGGGCTGAACTCAAGGCGAGCCTACGCCATTACCAGGAGGCCGGGCTCCGCTGGCTCTGGCTCCTTTCGCGCCTGGGGCTCGGCGCCTGCCTGGCCGACGACATGGGCCTCGGCAAGACCATCCAGGTTCTCGCCCTCCTTCTCGTCGAAAAGCGGGCGGCGGGAAAATCGATCGCCAAGGGAGGAGCAAAGTCGGTCGCGAAGGTGAGCGACGCGGCATCCCTTCCCTCCCTCCTCGTCCTCCCCGCCTCCCTCCTCGCCAACTGGAAATCCGAGATGGAGCGCTTCGCGCCGAGCCTCGTGTTTCGCTTCGTCCATCCCTCGATGAGGGCCGCCGAGCCAGGCGCCAAGGGCGGGCCCGATGCAGGGGCCGCCCTCGCGGGAGTCGACCTCGTCGTCACCACCTACGGCATGCTGGCTCGCCAGAGCTGGATATCCGAACGCGAATGGAATCTCCTGATTCTCGACGAGGCCCAGGCCATCAAGAATCCGGCCTCGGGTCAGTCGCGTACGGTCAAGAAACTCCGCGCCCGCTCTCGAATCGCCCTCACGGGAACCCCTGTGGAGAATCGCCTTTCCGATCTCTGGTCCCTCTTCGATTTCCTCAACCCCGGCCTCCTCGGCTCGGCGGCGCGCTTCAAGGACTTCGTCACGGCCATGGAAAAGCGGGAAGGGGAGAGTTATGCGCCACTGCGGAGCCTCGTCAGGCCCTACATACTCAGGCGGCTCAAGACCGACCGCAGCGTCATCGCCGACCTGCCCGAAAAGACCGAGGTCAGGGCCTTCTGCGGCCTCGGCAAGTCCCAGGCTGCCATGTATTCCTCGATCGTCGACGAGCTCGCCGAGGCCCTTCGCGACGCAAGGGGCATGGCGCGTCGCGGCCTCATCCTCTCCACCCTGATGCGACTCAAGCAGGTCTGCAACCATCCCTCCCAGCTTTCGGGCGACGGGGCCTGGGAGCCACGAGATAGCGGTAAATTCGAGCGCCTCGGCGAACTCTGCGAGGAGATAGCCTCGCGGCAGGATCGGGTCCTCGTCTTCACGCAGTTCCGCGAGATGACCGAGCCCCTGGAATCCTTCCTCGCGGGGATCTTCGGAAGGCGGGGCCTCGTCCTCCACGGCGGCACGCCCGTCGCCGGCAGGCGCAAGCTCGTCGAGGCCTTCCAGGGCGAGGACGGCCCGCCCTTCTTCGTCCTTTCGCTCAAGGCCGGAGGGACGGGCCTCAATCTCACGGCGGCCTCCCACGTGATACACTTCGACCGCTGGTGGAACCCCGCGGTGGAGAATCAGGCCACGGACCGCGCCTTCCGCATCGGGCAAAAAAAGAACGTGTTGGTACATAAATTCGTTTGCCGAGGGACGGTGGAGGAGAAGATCGACCGGCTCATCGAGGAGAAGATGGGCCTCGCGAAGGACATACTCGAGGGAGGGGCGGAGACCTCGCTTTCGGAGATGTCGGACGAGAGGCTCCTCGAGACCTTGAGCCTCGACCTGGACCGGGCGAGGGACTGGTGAGGCCCGAGGGGCCGAGGGGGATGGGATGGGATTCGGATGGCGGCCCTATGTCAGCGTGGCGGAAAGGCGGCGCAAGGCCGAAAAGGAAATGGCGAAGCTCTCGAAAAAAGGTGGGCTCGCGAAGCCCGTTCATATAGAAGGCAATGCCATCGCGAAGAGCTTCTGGGGAAAGGCCTGGTGCAAGAACCTCGAAAGCTACAGCGATTTCGAGAACCGCCTTCCTCGGGGAAGGACCTACGTCAGGAACGGCGCGGTCTGCCATCTCGACATACTGCCGGGCGAGGTGAGGGCCAAGGTTTCGGGCTCTGAGCTCTACGACGTGACCATCAAGATCAAACGCCTCGACCCCACGGCTTGGCAGGCCATCAAGGATAGGTGCACCGGTGAGATCGACTCGATCCTCGACCTCCTGGGCGGCAAGTTGGCGGCGGGAGTGATGGCCGTCGTGACCGACCGCGAAAAGGGCCTCTTCCCCAAGCCCCGCGAAATCTCTCTCAATTGCAGTTGTCCCGATTGGGCCGACATGTGCAAGCACGTCGCCGCCACCCTCTATGGCGTGGGCGCCAGGCTCGATGAGAATCCCGAGCTCCTTTTCGTGCTCCGGGGCGTCGATCACCAGGAGCTCGTCTCGGCCAAGGTCGAGGAGGCCGTGGCCGCCGTCGTCAAGGGCGGCTCGCGGAGGCGCCTGGCCGAGGGGGATCTTTCCGAGGTCTTCGGCCTCGAGATGGAGGAGGGCGCACAAGCCGATTCGGGCGCGGCGAAGTCGCAGATGGGCAAGGCCGGGACCGGTGGCCGAGCCTCTCGCGCAGTCTCGGCGACGGATGGTCCCTCAGCCTTTCCCGCTGAGCTGACAGGGCGCCAGGTGCGCGAGCTTCGGGAGCGCCTCGGTCTCAATGGTAGGGACTTCGCGGAGCTCCTGGGCGTGTCGGGCGCCGCGGTTTCGGTCTGGGAAAATGCCGGCGGCATCCTCAAGCTGCAGGAAAGGAGCCGCCGCGCGCTCGAGAAGGTCTGGGACAGGGCCGAAAAGAAGGCAGCGAGGTCCAAGGCTACGGCGACTCATAGGTTGAAGGTGAAGATGGCCTCGAGCACAAAAGCGAAAAGGGCGAATACGGCGCTAAAAAAGTCCTAGTTCACCAAGGCCGCATCGGGTTCCCTTCCTCGGCGGCGCACCTCATCCAAGTCTTCCTCAATTGAGTTGACTCCGAGGATTCCGTATCGGCTAAATTCCATTTGACTCTTACTGTAGTAAACAGTATACTGTAATATACGATAAACTGTTTATAGCAGTATCGTGAATCGTAAGGTGCCAAAGGAGGCGGTATGGGATTGAGTGGACATCGCGAGGCGGGGGAGGGCGGCGGCGTCTTTCTCACCGCCTTCTTCGTGTTTTGCGGGCTCAGCGTCGCGTCGAATCTGTATTCTCTCATCCCCGTATCGGGGCTCATCGCGAATGATTTCCACCTATCGCAGAAAAGCGCCGCATTAGCCAGCAGCGTCTTCCTCGTCGCCTACGCCGCGGGCTTCCTCCTCCTCGCCAAGATCCTCGATGCTGTTTCGAGACGCGTGATGCTGGGGGCCGGTCTCGCAATTCTCGGCCTCCTCACCCTGGCCGTCGGATTCTCGGCGAGCTTTGTCGAGCTCCTCGGCCTCAGGTTCCTGCAGGGGCTGGCCGCCTCGATCGTTGCGCCGACGGTCCTCGCCTTCGTGATGGAAAGCTATCCCGATCGTCGAAAGGCCACGGCCTTGGCCTTCGTGACCGCCGGATTCCTCATGGCCGGCGTGGTAGGTCAGGTGGCGGGGCTCGGCATGGCTCGGCTCTGGGGCTGGCGGGGCATCTTCACGGCCATGGGGCTGGTCCATCTCGCCACGATCGCCCTGGTCGGCATAATTCCCGGGGGAGCCCGGAGTCCGTCTTCGCGGGGAGGCGAGAAGTCATCACTGCCTTCACTCCTCCGCGAAGGCGAGCTTCGAAAGTACTATTTGGTCGCTTTTACCCTGATGAGCTCCTTCGTGGGAATATACGTGGCCATGGGAAGCCGCTACGCGGGGGAAGGCGGGGCGGTCGCGGATCGCCTCTTCATGCTCAGGGCCATCGGTCTCCTCGGCATGCTGCCCTCTCCCTTGGCGGGCTATTTCGGGAAGCTCCTCGGACAGAGGGCGCTGCTCGCGGCGAGCTTGGCGCTGGCGACCGCGGGCATGGTGCTCGAGACCCTATTGCCATCCTCTTCGCTTCCGGCGATGGCAGGCTGCACCGTGCTTTTCGTGCTTGGCATAGCGATCGCCATGCCCACGCTCATCGGTCTCATCGGCGGTAAGGCAGGGGCGGCAAGGGGGCCAGCGGTGTCGCTCTTCATGTTCACGCTGTTTTTCGGGGCGAGCCTCGCGCCTGTCCTCGCGACCGGAGTCGACTTTCACCTCGTTGATCCGACGCTGGCCGTCTTGCTCGGCCTCGGCCTCGTCATCGTCCTTTCCATGGGCCGGGGGGACCAGGGCCGGGAACCGCGGCTAAGCCAAAATCGAGATCGCAGCCATCGAGGCTGAACAGACGAGGCGCATTCTGCCGGGCCTCCTAAATCGCAGCTCCGACCTCGCCTGACTCCTCATGCAACGATTCCTTCCCCCTGAATCGCCGTTAGACGATCACGAGCGCGCCGAGGCGAGGCGCTCGACCATCGCTCCCAGCCTGACCAAGTCCTTTTCGGTCCGCTCCGACCAGACCGAGGCGTTCAGTCGGATGTAGTCCTTGTGCTTGCGCGAGGGCGAGAAGAGGGAACCCGGGGCGATGGCGATCCGCGCCCTGGCTGCCTCGGCGTAGAGCTCCATCGAATCGACGCCGCGGGGGAGGCGGACCCAGATGAGGTATCCTCCCTCAGGCTCGGCGATGCAGGTGCCCTCGGGAAAATTCGTATCAATTGCCTCGACCATGCCCTGCACCCGCCGCGCATAGGCCCGCCGGATCGAGCGGAGATGGGAGTCGTAGCCTCCCGATTCCAGGTAGCGGGCGATGGCGAGCTGGGGCAGGACCGAAGCGCCGCTCGTCAGCGCCATCTTGCGCCTGATGATGGCCTTGGCCCTGGAGCCCGCCGCCACCCAGCCGATGCGGTAGCCCGGCGAGATGTCCTTCGAGAAGGATGAGCAGAGCATGATGTTGGCGTCGTCGCGGGACTTGGCGACGCTGGGCCGCTTTTCGCCGAAGTAGAGCTCGCCGTAGATGTCGTTCTCGATGAGGGGGATGCCTCGCGAGCCGAGGATGGCGGCGAGGCGGTCCTTCGATTCCTCCGGCATAAGGGCGCCGATGGGGTTGGAGAAATTGGTCATGGCGACGAGGGCCTTGACCGGGTGGTTGTCGAGGGCGAACTCGAGGGCGTCGAGGGAGAGTCCCGTGCCCGGGAGGGCGGGAATCTCGAGGGCGTGGAGTCCGAGGGCCTCGAGGATCATGAGGAGGCCGAAGTAGCCGGGCGATTCGATGGCGACGAGATCGCCCGCGCGGCAGACGGCGAGGAGGCAGAGGCTCATCGCCTCGGTGCAACCCGCGGTGATCACGATTTCGTCGGGAGTTATCGGGAGGCCCGTGGCGAAGGCGCGCTGGGCGATGCTGCGCCTGAGTTCCTCGAGGCCTTCGGGCGAAATCGAACTGTCCTTGGCGAAGCCGCCCTCCCTCGCGATCGCGGCGACGATCCTGTCGAGCTTTTCCGTGGGCAAAAGGGCGGGGTCGGGCGAGGCGGCGCCGAAGGGAGCGAATCCTGGATCGCGCTTTTCGCGAAAGAGGCTCATCGAGAGTTCGTCGATCGAAACCATCGTCGGATCGATCGGCCCGATCTCCGCTTCGATTTCGATGGCAGGGGCCTTGTGCCGGCGTCGGACGTAGTAGCCCGACTGGGGGCGGGCCTCGGCGAGGCCCCGATCTTCGAGGAGGCGAAAGGCCTGGATGGCCGTCGACATGGAGACGCCGCGGCTTGTCGCGGCCTCTCTCAAGGAGGGGAGGCGGCTCTCCTCGGGGAAGGTGCCGGCGAGAATCTGGGCTTCGAGCTCGTCGGCAAATTGTTCATAGAGCGGGATTTGTACCACCGGTACAGTTCAGCATAGGAATTAGAATACAGTCAAGCAGGAAACGAACTGTAATGTATGCAATTTTGATATTCTGAATCTGTACTCTAAGTCTGAATAGTCGTATCCCTTGTGTTACGAAGATTGTAGGGAAGCGCTGGGGCCTTCGAATGGGTCGAAGTCCCGCTTCCGACACGATAGGGAGGATCCCATGAATCTCAAAGCCACAGCCGTTCTCGAGTCCGTCGCCATGCCCGCGATCGAAAGCGCCCGCGAACTGGCCTACGACAGGACCATCGCCATTCCCCTCAAGGGTAGGGTCAGCCTCTACTGCCTTTCTGGCTCTCTCTGGGCGACCCTCGACAAGGAGGGGGAGGACATCCTCGTCGAAGCCGGTCAGACCCGCGTCATCGAGGGAAGGGGCCGTCTCGTCATTTCCGCCCTCAAGGATTCGAAGCTCTACGTCGGCTGAACGGTAGATAGCGAATTGGCGCCTCGTCGGATGCGACGAGGCGTCGCTTTCAATCGGCCAGGCTGAGGATCTCGAGGCTGAGATCCTCGCCGAGGCCGAGTTCCTTCGCCCTTGCCCTGAGGGCGGCTTCGCCGATTTTCGCCATCGCGAGACCCGCATAGACGAGCCAGAAGGCCCCGCCCCCGCCCGCCCCGCTCATCTTGCCACCCGCAGATCCAGCGGCTTCGCCCGCCGCGACCAATTTCGCGAGAGCGGGGTCGACGAGACCGAGGCCAGCCAATTCGACTTGGGCTTCGCGGGCAAGCAATCCCAATTTCGATGACATTTCCCGCGGATCGATTTCGCCGCCCTCGAAGAGACCCTCGGCCGCTTCCGAAAGGGCGCCGAGGCGCGCCAGTCGACCGGCCTCTTCGCTGGCCGCGTCCCGCGCCCTCTCCTTGATGCCGGCGATGAGGGTCTTCGCGCTCGATGCGCGCGGCAGGGAGCCCGCGAGAAGGATGAGGCGGCGGAGGGGGAGGCGCCGCCATTCCGGGAGTTCCGGCGGCGATGGCTTGAAGGCGATGAGGCCGCCGAGGGCCGCGAGACCGGTGTCGATGCCGGAAGGGCTGCCGTGAAAGTAGCCTTCGGCGTGATGGGCGATGGCCCAGACGAGGCTCCGGTGCCCTACGACTTCCGGGGTGCCTGCCGCGCGAAGGGCGGCTTCCGCGAGGGCGATGCAGAGCGCCGCCGATGAACCGAAGCCCCTCCCTTCGGGGAGGTCGCTATGCGAGCGTAATTTCCCGCCCTTCGGCAGCCCCGCCACCGCTTCGTCGACCCGTTTCATCACATCGCGGGCTATGGTGTTTTCCCTTTCGTCGCGATCCTCGAGAATCCAATGGCGTGCCTCCGGGTCGGGCTCGAGTTCGACCGCGATGCCGCGTTCGAGGGCAAGGCCGAGGGCCGGATAGCCCATGACGGCGGCGTGTTCGCCGAAGAGGAGGAGCTTTCCTCTGCCGAAACCCTTATAGATCATTCCCATCGAAGGCCCTCGCTTTCGACGCGCAGGGGCAGGGTCTGCCCCTGTTCGCGCGGGTTTTCCGGTTCCGCGTCGGCGCGATGTGCGCTCTCGAGCGCGGCGACGAGGATGAGCTCATCCCCAGCCCCGAGACATTTTTCGACGGGGCTGAGGGCCCCGAGACATTTTTCGACGGGGCTGGGCGCGGGCCGCGGAACGATTTCGGCTCCATGGGAGGCGGGGGGCGTGGACGAGGGAAGGGGCCGGGCAGGTACGCCGATGGTCTCTCCGAAGGCGATCCCCGCCGCTGCCGCCTTGTCGAGGATGGTGATGAGGGATTCGGGTGTCCGGGCCGCCATGAAGTCGCGGACGAGGGCGGCCGAGCTCCCGAGAAAGGCGCGGTGGGCGATGGGGTCGAGAGACTTCCATCGCTGGTAGGCTCCGACGGCGAGGGCGCTCGAAACGGGGCGGGGGCCGAAGCGGAGCGCGAGTCCAAGGCCTCTGAGAGCGGCGAGGGAGTCGACCGGCAGGCTTGTCCATTCAGGTTTTGTACCACCTATGAAGAGTCCGGCGCCGCCGTATCGCGAGGCCGCGACGTCGTAACCCGAGCCTCGGCCGCCCTGCGAGCTGCGATGGGCGGCGAGGGCTGTCGGAAACAGGGCGGCTTCGAGGGCCTGGCCTTCGAGACCGCCGAGCCTGAGGAGGGCGGCGGAGAGGCCGACGGCGACGGCTGCGCTCGATCCGAAGCCGCGCTTGTTTCCATCGGAGGAAAAAAAGGCCGAGCTGTCGATGTCGATGCGGGAGGGGGCGATGCGCGGGGAGGGCTGGTCCGCGAGCCTGGCCCTGGCTTCGTCGAGGCAGGCAGCGACGAGGGGTGGTGGCTCGGATTTGCCTTCGATCCACTCGAAGGAGGTTGGTCCCATACGGCCCGCGATTACGAGTCCCCTTTCTCGACGCGGAGCGACGTGGAGTCGCAGCCGAGGCGCGGAGGCTAGGGCGATGCCGAGGCCTCCCTCCTCGGTGACGGCGTATTCACCGAGGAGGAGGAGGTTGGCGGGCACGCTGAGGGCGAAGGTCATGGGTGGGGTTCAGTCGGCGGAGGCGCCGGCCTCGAGGACGGAAACCTCCGGCGCGGGGCCAGGGATGGCTACGATGAGTTCGATGCCGGGGACGGCGGCCTCGAGGGCGGCGCGGACGGAGCGGAGCTCGCTTTCGAGGCAGAGGACCTTGACCTGGGGGCCCGCGTCCATGGTTTCCCAAGCCCCGACCCCCTTCGCGCGGAGCTCGGCGCAGGCGCCGATGAGGGCGAGGCTCGCGGGGAGCCAGTAGAGGATCGGCGGGTCGGCGGCGAGGGCCGAGGCGTGCATCCGTGAGTAGGAGAGGCGCATGGTCTCGCCGAGCTGTTCGAGGTCGCGGTCGGCGAGGGCCGCCTTCGCGCGGGCGAAGAGGCCGGGCGCGTCGGCGAGCCATTTGTCATAATAGGGACTTGTTTCGCGGGTGGCGGCCATCGCGCTCCGGCTGGAGTGGGCCTTTTGCCCGCGGGCGACGACGGCGGCGACGATGCGGAGTTCGGGCCAGTGGCTCGGGGGGAGGAAGGGTTCGGCCCTGAGCGCCCCCGCTCCGAGGATGGTGAAGCCGCCGTAGACGGCCCGTGCGGCGCTCGCGGAGCCGCAGCGCGCCAGTTCCGAGAGGGTGGGGAGATCTGGATTCGGCCGACCTTCGAGCTCGGCCACCAGGCGGGCGCAGCCGAGGGCGAGGGCGGCGAAGCCCGAGGAGGAGCTCGCGAAGCCGGCGCCGCCGGGAAAGGAATTGCGGCTTTCGACCTCGAAGCGGAGTTCGCTGCCCAGCCTTCTCCGAAGCTCTGTGAAGAAGGGTTCGAAACGGGCGGCTTCGGTGGGCCCGCCGTCGACGAGGACGCGATCCGCGCCGTCCTTCGAGGCGGCGACGAGGCTATTCGTCTCGAGGCCGCCGAGGGTGACGGCGAGGCTCGAGGTGGCGGGGAGGTTGAGGCCGCCCACCGCCTTGCCCCAGTACTTCACGAGGGCGAGGCTGGGGGAGGCGCGGCAGGCGACGCGAAGGCTGCTCGGGTCCCGCATCGGGACTCAGTTGCGCGGGGGAAGCTGGCCCTCGCGATAGCGCGCGAGGAGGGCCTTGGCCTCATGCATCGAGAAATTCTTTTCCGCTGTCATGGCCTGGGCGACGGCCGCGATCTCGGCGCCGCGGGCCCCGGCCATATAGGCGATGCGCGGCGAGTGATAGCGCATGTGGCCCTTCTGGATGCCGCCGGTCACGAGGGAGAGGAGGGCTGCGAAGTTCTGCGCGAGGCCGAGGGCGGCGGCGATGCGCGCGAGGGCCGGCGCCCCGGGATGGCCGAGCATGTCGAGGGCGAGTCTGCTGGCGGGATGGAATGCGGCGGCGCCGCCGACGGCCCCGAAGGAGAGGGGCAATTCGATTTCCCCGACGAGGGCCTCGCCCTCGACGCGCCAGCTGGTCAGCGAGCGGTAGCGTCCGCTGCGGGCCGCCCAGCCGTGGGCCGCGGCCTCGATAGAGCGGCAGTCGTTGAAGGTGGCGAGGGCGAGGGCGGAGATGCCGTTCATCACGCCCTTGTTGTGGGTGATGCCGCGGCTCGGGTCCTCGTCGGCGACGCGTGTCGCGAGCTCGATGCGACGGGCCGTGCCCGCCCCGTCGCCGTTGGTGCCCGAGGCGCCGCCGAGGACGGAAAAGGGGATGGCGCAGCGGGCGGCGCCGCGGCGGTCGGTGGCGGCGTTCGAAAGTATGCACATCAGGCGCTTGCCGCCGGAAATTTCCTCGACGAGGGGACAGACCCCCTCGCCGGCCGTGTTCAGGATGTTCGCGCCCATGGCGTCGCGGACGTCTATGGAGATGCTGACCTTGGCGATGCCGGTTTCGGGAAGGCGCTCGACGCTCATTCCGCGAAAGCCGCCGCCCCTGGCGGGAAGGGAGCCGAGGAAGGGCTGGATCTCAGCGCCGATCCTGAGTGACTCGTCGCTGAGCCTTTCGAGACCCGCCTCGTCGACGCCCTCGAGGAAGAGCTGGGTGACCATCACGGGGTCGGTGGCATGGCTCGTAAAACCCCCGCCCTTGGCGATGATGCGGGCGGCGTAGCTGGCGGCCGCGATGACCGAGGGTTCCTCCGTGGCCATGGGGAGGTCGTAGGAGACACCGTCGATGAGGAAGCCGTGAGCGACGCCGAGGGGGACGGGGGCGTAACCGATCGAGGACTCCACCATGAGGCTCGAGAGCTCGACGAGGGAATCGTCGCGGCCGGTGGCGGTGAATTCGTCTGCCGCGGCCTCTATGCCGAGGGCCGTCCTGAGCCTTTCGCGTCGGGTGGGAGGGTCGAGTTTCCGGAAGCCGTCCGGGAGGATCTTTGGTTGATGATCGTGCATGCTCAAGGTCTTCCTTGGCCCCGTAGCCGGGCGCGGGGGCGGAAGCCCGAGTATGCGCGGTCGCGGGAGAATGTGAAGCGCTGACAGAAAATACTCCCGATACGCCGTCTATCGCAAGGTCTTTTCCATGAGGTCTTTCGATGAAAAGGGGTCCATTAGGCCCGAGTACGGGTCGACTGGGAGGATTCTCCCAGCCGGAAAGCGGGAGCCGAGCGCCGAGATGGAAGCGCGACCGCGAAGGGCGGCGGGGGCTTTGGAAGAATGGGGACCGGGGAAGGGAACCTTTCGTCGCGAAAGGTTCTCTTCCCCGGTAAAGACCCGAAGAATACGGGCGAGGCGGGAAGTTAGTCCTATGTTGATGAAGAAGGGCTACATCTATACTATCGCTCTGCCCCACCGGAGCCTGGCCCTGGGCGGGCATTCATTCCCTTTGAAGAAGGCATAAGCATGAACGCGAATAAGGTCGGATTGGGAGATCTCCGCTTCTATGTTCCGCGCAACGAAATAAGGCTCGCCGACCTCGTCGCCCGCCGCATCGCCGAAAAGCCCGAGCTCAAGCGGCACCTGGACAGGGCCATCCAGACGACGGGGCAGCGGGCCATCAGGTTTCCCGCGCCTTCGGAGGATACGGCGACGATGGCGGCAGAGGCGGCCCGGGAGCTCCTCGAGGCGAATCCCGCCGCGAAGACAGCGGGGCTCCGCTGGATCGTGACGGGCACCGAAACCGGGGTCGATCATTCCAAGCCGGTTTCGGCCTATGTCCAGGGGATGCTTATAAAAGCGGGTATCCCGCTTCCGTCGAACCTCGCGACCTTCCAAGTTCAGCACGCCTGCGCGGGGGCCTCCCTGGGCATGCTCGGCGTGGCCGGCATGCTCGCCATCTCCCGGGTGGCCAAGGACACGGGCCTTGTGCTCGCCTCGGATATCTCCCGCTACAGTCTTTCGACCACGGCGGAGATCACCCAGGGGGCCGGCGCCGTCGCAGCTCTGCTGGAGCGCGATCCCCGTCTCCTCGAGTTCGATCCCGCGGCGGCCGGCTACGCCTCCCATGACGTCGACGACTTCTTCCGTCCTCTCGATTCGATCACGGCCAAGGTCAAGGGCGGCTATTCGATGGAATGCTATCTCCAGTCCTTTTTCGAGGCCTGGGACGACCATGTCGCCCGGCTCGGGGTCGATCGCGTCGAATGGCTGCGGGGCCTCGACGCCGTGGTCCTCCACACGCCCTTCCGCAACATGCCCGAGATCGCGATGAAGCGACTTCTCGCCCGGGATCTCGGGATGGACGAGGCGGGCGCCGACGCTTGGCTTGCCGGGCATTCCTTTTTCGACTCGGTCGACATCATCGCCGACATCGGCAATTCCTATTCGGCTTCCATATTCATCTTCCTCGCGAGCACCCTGCGCGCGCTGCGCCGCCGCTTCGGCGACGAGGTCGTCGGCAAGAAGATCCTCTTCGCGAGCTATGGCTCGGGCAACGTGATGACGGTCTTCACCGCCACGGTCGCGAGCGGGGCAGGGGCGGTGATCGACGGCTGGAACCTCGAGGGGGTCATGGGCGGCGCCCTCCCCGCGACGATGGAAGATTACGACAAATGGACTTCGGGCAAGGATCAGATAGCGCCTGCTGTCGAGAGCGGGCGGCGCTTCGGGCTCCGCGCGATTCGGGCAGATGGTTACCGGGAGTACGGCTATTGAGGCGGTTTCCGGCCTCGGGGATGGCGGCGTGACCGGCGGCGAGGGGGGTGAGGGCGGCGCGAGCGAACGCAAGGAGCGCCATCTGTCCATCTGCGTCGATCCGGCGCGCTTTCGCGTCGAGACGAAGGAGGGGGGCGCCGGCTTCGATCGGCTGAGGCTCGCCCACCTTTCCCTTCCCGAGCTGTCCTTTGACGACATCGACACGAGCGTCGAGTTCTTGGGTTGTCGCCTCGCGATGCCCCTTCTCGTTTCCTGCATGACGGGCGGATCCTCGGGAGGGAGCAGGGTCAACAGAGGCCTCGCCCAGGCCGCCGCCGAGGCGGGGCTCGCCTTCGGCCTCGGTTCCTTCCGTTCCCTCCTCCGCGATCGCGCTCGGATCGCGGACTTCCAGGTGAAAGCCGTTCTCGGCGATCTGCCCCTCCTCGCGAATATCGGGGCCGTCGCCCTGCGCGACGCCGGCGCCGCGGCCGTGCTCGAGCTGGCGAAGAGCGTCGAGGCCGACGCCCTCGTCGTCCACCTCAATCCGGGGCAGGAGCTTTTCCAGCCGGGGGGGGACCGCGATTTCCGGGGGCTCAGGGAAGCCATCGCCCGTCTCGTGGAATCGGCAAAACTTCCCATAATTGTGAAGGAAACGGGCTTCGGCATCGCGCCTGACGAGGTGAGGGACCTGCTCGGGCTGGGTGTCGCCTGGGTCGATCTCGCCGGGGCCGGCGGCACCAATTGGGCCGCGGTCGAGGCCTACCGCCTCGACGAGGGCCCCCTCAGGGAGGCAGCCGCCGACTTCGACGATTGGGGCTGGCCTAGCGCCCTCCTTCTCGCCGGCCTGAGCGACTGCGGCAGGCGAAGCGGCCCCTCGGGTCTGCCCCTCATCGCCTCGGGGGGGCTGCGCAGCGGCCTCGACGTGGCCAAGGCCATCGCCCTCGGCGCGAGCCTCACTGCCATGGCCCTGCCCCTCGTCCGCGCCCTGGAATCGGGCGGCAAGGTAGGGGTGGCGGCCTTTCTCGAACGTGTCGCCCTCGGGCTCCGCGCGGCGATGCTCCTCTCGGGCTCGCGCGATCTTGCGGCCCTGCGCCGAGGCATTCTCGGCTTTGACGCCGATTTCGCCGCCCAGGCTGCCTCGCTGGCAGGCCTCGACGCATGAGCGAACAGCGGAGCGCCCAGGACTATCTCGCCGCCAGGCGTTCGGACATCCTCCGGAGCCTCGAGGCCATCTCGGGCGAACGGGGCGCCGAGCTCGAAAGAGCCCTTCCGGGCGGTAAGGAACTCGTCGATCGAATCTTCGAGTACGCATCCCGCGGCAAGATGCTCCGCGGCAGTCTCGTCTACCTCGGCGCCGAACTCTTCGGGCGGGCAGGCGCGCCCGGTCTCGCGGAAACCGCGGCGGCGATGGAGTTCTTCCAGGCCGGCCTCCTCATCCACGACGACATCATGGATCGCGACGAACGGAGGAGGGGAGCGCCTTCGGTGCACGCCGCCTACACCGAAGGCGCCTCGGCGGCCGGGGCCGGCGATCCCTCCCATCTCGGCGAATCGCTTGCCATTTGCGCGGGCGATGTCTGCTTTTTCGAGGCGCTTCGGCTCCTCTCCGCCGTGGCGGTGGGCGTCGGCGCTTCGGGTTCGTCGGGTGGGGCGGCCGCGGCCTCCCTCATTGCCCTCTGCGGCTCCGAGCTCTCGGTCGTCGGCCTCGCGCAGATGGCCGATTGCCGTTTCGGCGAGCTGCCCGCCGAACCGACAGAGGCCGAGATCCTCGCGATGTACCGCGGCAAGACGGCACGCTACAGTTTTTCGATGCCCCTGGCCGTCGGGGCCGCCCTCGCCGGACGCGACGACACCCGCGCGGCGATCTTCGCCATAGGCGACCTCGCCGGCCTGGCCTTCCAGCTCCGCGACGACGAGATCGGTCTGTATGGCGACTCCGAGCGGACCGGGAAGGTGGCCGGCTCCGACATACGCGAGAACAAGAAGACGCTCTGGCGTGCGCGCTTGTTCGCCAGGGCTGGCGAGGAGGACAGGCGGCGCCTCCTTACGCTGTATGGCAATCGGGATATCGACAGCCTCGATGTCGACCATGTGCGCAAGCTCACCGCTGCCCTGGGCGTCAGGTCGGAGATCGCGCAATGGCGCGACACGATGATCGAGGAGGCGAAGGGCCTGGTCGCGGCCCTGGACGCGAGCGACGAGTCGGCCCGCGCGATCCTCGTGGACCTGGTCGAGTGGCTTGTGAACAGGAAATACTGAAGGTAATGCACTGCGGAATCCATGAAGCAGTCGAGGGTCCTCATCCCTTCGGGCAAAATACACATTGACAAGTTGTAATACGATGATAATGTAATTAAATAATTATCCAAAGGAGTTTGGGATGAAGAAAATCGTTCCCCTCGTCGCGATTTCCTTTCTGACTTTTTTTTCCTGTGACATGGCTGGCCTTACTTCTCAGGGGGGGGGCAGTAGCAACGAATTCCTCGCGGGCTGCGTCTTTGGCGGGGAACCTCGTCGAGGCTGCCAAATCTTTTCCCCAAGCTCGCAGTCTCGATGATGAAATCACACCCTCCCAATATTTTCTCGACTTACCCATGGAGGACACTTCCGGTTCGCCCATGACTTTCGCCAGTCTTTCCGAAGCCGATCGAGAGATTTTTTATTCGGTCTGGGCGCGGGAAACGGCGAAGAATTGGGCCGCCAAGGCGGACCAAAATCCGGTATTCGCGCTGACCCTTGAAGCCGAGGATAGGGCGGTGGGCAAGGCCCTCGCCGCCACGGCCGCACGTGGCCTTTCAGACTACGGAACCTTCGCGCAGAAGGTGAATGCCGAGCTGGATGCAAGCCGACCCGACTTGAACAGGCGGATACGTGAATTGCCGCTTGCTAAAGGCGTTCCCCGCGCAATTTCAGGAAGTGTCGCGATAAAATCCGCGATCATGACCAATTTCAAGCGCGGTTCGGTCATGACCATGTCATATCCAATAACCGGCTCGGGAAGCGGGAGCAGCCTGTTCTCGGGCCATGCGACTGTGTTAACTGACTACGTGCCTGAATGGCAGACAAATGGAGGGAATGACAAAGACCTTTTCACAATGACCTCGTCCTGGGGCGTTGATACCCCGTGGGGAAGCAGTTTCCGCGGTGTCGCCCGCGAACCCTTGGGCGTCTGGAACAACAACATCCCCGGGTATTCCGGGGCCGGGACAGTCGCCAGACAATGGGCGATAGGAAGGCAGGTATGGATCTGGAACTGGTTCTCGTCGCACTTCGAATGGAGGGAAGCCAGCTCAACGGAATACAACTCAGCGGCCCAGTTTGCCGTCATGCAAATTGGGCAGCCGTATAATTACCTCTTTAATAAGAACGATATGTGGTGGTACTACTGTTCTTCTCTCGCGTGGAGATCCTGGAAGGTAATAGATTCGAACGGTCTCGACATCGACTGGTCCTGGTGGGACGCCTATGTCCCTCCCTCGGATATCGAGGGCTCGGATAAGACGGTGAAAATATTCGAAGGTCAGAATTGATCAGAAGGGGAGGGGCGTCTTCACGCCCTTCCCCTTTGTGACGTTTCGGCTACATCCCAGGATGGATCAGGAATGAAGAAATCAACCAGCCTTCTGCTTGCGTTTTCAATCGTTCTTCTAGTGTCCTGCGACAACGGCTTCGATTATCCCGCTTTCGCGCCGGAGCCCTTCTCGAGCCTCGACGATCCGTTTATCTTTTACACGGCGATAGATCCCCTGCACCAAAAGGGGCTCTTCACATCGCAAACGCGCCAATCGATGTTCGGCACGCCTATCGTCGGGGACGATGGCTATTTCTGCGTGTATGATTTCGGCACGAAGAGCATTTCGCGTCGGCTTCGCTATTTGAAAGAGAACCTTGCCGTCATCTTGAGCCCCTGCCTTGACAAGCCAAGCCAGAGGACCTACTTCCCGATGGGCGACGGACGTATCATGCTCTGGGATAACGCCAGCGGCAGCCTGTCCATCTTCATGTCGGGGCTTTCGACTGGTCCTTTTCCCCAGCTTGCCGCCACGCCCAGCGTTTCAGGCAAGCTCTTCCTGCTCTCGAACCTGATTCTCGCCTCAGATGACAAACGCTATGGGATGATCATCGATCCGACAACTCGCCAAGTCATCTGGGAACCCCATCTTACCGAATTCTCCACCTTTATTGGTTATGTCGATCCCATTGATGATCGCTTCTTTTGCAGATTGAACGCGACAAATGTCGAGATGGTTGACATTTCATCCAAGACCGTTACGTCTGTGCGGCTCGCCGAGGATGGATATCACCGGAGCAGCATGGCGCGAATCGGCAATCATTACATAGTGGGACAGGTCCCATATGACCCCAGTGCCACTGGCAGACCGTACTATGGCCTCCCGGAAATCTGTTACCTTTCGGCATCGGACTTTTCCCTCCAATCCAAGGTGGTCATCGGCGCCGAGCTCGTTCCCGTAGCCTCGGGCTCGGACGTTATCGCGATCTATCCCTATAATGGCGAGCTCTATGTCGTCGTCTCCTCGGGGACAGAAAACACCCTTCTCAAGTGGTCAGCGGTCGACGGCAAGTTCCTGAAATGGAGCGTCACGTTTCCCTCAATTTGGGGGCTGGATCGGATCTTGAGCGGCGGCAAGGTCTACTTCATCGCGAACGATAACTTCGCGAGTTTCTTTTTCAACGCGCTCGATTTGAGCACCGGCGAAGTCTCGGGGCCCGAGACCGTGTGGGTGTACTGATGAAAAGGCCTTTATCTCTAGTACTCGTAGGTATGGTGTTTGTGTTTTCATCCTTCGACGCCGTGGGGAAAGGCAGTCCGGTCGACGACTCGCCATGGCGACTCGAGTTGTTCTATGGCAACGAACTCGAAGCGCAATACCAGAATCTTTTTCCAAAGCCCCTCTTTGGGATGGGTGTCGCCTCGGATCTTGGTCTGTGCGTCGTTACCCCCCGGTCCTGGAGAATCGGGCTTTCGTATTTCGGCACTACTTTTTTCCACGATCTGAACCACTCGGGCCAGGGCGCCTCGGACAGTCTGAAGCTCAGCTTCGGCAGGGAATGGTGTCTCGGCGAGGCCAGGTACTTTTCGGTCTCCGTCGAGCCGCAGATAGGCATCGCTTCTCAATACTTTGATTATCTGCTGAGCCGGGACTGGGCCTCGCTCCGCTCGTACAGCCGAGGCCCGACCTGGGGAATGAGTCTCGGTGTCGGGTTCACCTGGCTCGTTTGGGAACCCCTCGGCTTTGTCGTCGAAACCCATCTGGCATATCGAAACTACCCCGACGCGAACGCGGATCTTCTAGGCGCGGGTCTCGGTTTGCAGGCCCTTTTACGTATTTAAGCCTCTCTGTCATTCCCGGGAGAAACGTCGGTTCGTCTTGTATCCTCGTCGGAGAACTGCAATAATCGCGAATGTCAAAGTCGTGCCCGTACCCGGGGGACGCTCGCGGGTGGGCAAAAAGGAGAGCTTACATGAACAGGATAGCGAGACTCGCCGTTCTGGCCTTCGTCCTCATTGCGGGGACGGCGGTCTGGGCGCAACCCGCTCCGGCAGGCAAGAACCTGACCGTGGGTATCCTTCTCGTCGGTCCCTACAACGACCACGGTTGGAGCCAGGCGACCTACGACGGCCTTTCCTACGCCATCGCCAAGGTTCCCGGCACCAAAATGGTCTACGTCGACAAGGTGAATCCGGCCGACCGGCCCGGCACTACGGCCTCCCAGCTCGCCGAGAGCCTCGTCAACCAGGGCGCCAAGATGGTCATCTTCAATTCCGACGACATGAGCGACGAGGCGGTCAAGTTCGCGACCGCGCACAAGGACATCTTCGTCATCTTCCTCTCGGGCGACACCACGTGGAAGGAGGGCAAGAACTTCCACAACCTCCCGAACATGGTCTGCATCATGGGCAAGATGGAATATATGAAGATGATCGCCGGCGTCGCCGCCGCGATGACCACCCAGTCCGGCAAGATCGGCTTCCTCGGGCCCCTCATCAACGACGAGACCCGCCGCCTCGCCTCCTCCGCCTACCTCGGCGCCAAGTACGCCTGGGTCAACTATCGCCATCAGCCCCTTTCCAAGCTCGATTTCAAGGTCACTTGGATCGGTTTCTGGTTCAACATCCCCGGCGTCACCTCCGATCCCACCCAGGTCGCCGACGATTTCTTCAATTCCGGCTATGACGTCGTGATCTCGGGCATCGACACCACCGAGGCAGTCGCCGAGGCCGCGAAATACCAGGCCAAGGGCCAGACCGTCTGGGCCATCCCCTACGATTACAAGGATGCGATCAACGAGGGCAAGGGCGTTTCCCTCGGCGTGCCCTACTTCAATTGGGGCCCCGCCATCGCCGTCGCCGCCAAGTCCGCCATGACCGGCTCCTGGAAGTCCCACTGGGAGTGGAACGGGCCGGATTGGAAGAACATCAACGATCCCGACAAATCGGCCGTCGGATTCAACAAGGGCACCCTCTCCAAGGATGCCGACGCCGCCGTCGACAAGTTCATCGCCGAGCTCGCCAAGGGTCTCAACCTTTGGAAGGGCCCCCTCAATCTCCAGGACGGCAGCCAGTACCTAAGCTCCGGCCAGGCCGCCACAGAAAAGCAGATCTGGTACCTCCCGCAACTCCTCGAGGGAATGCAGGGCCAGTCGGTTTCGAAGTAAGGCTGTTGACCGCGGAGCTGCCTTCTCTGCGACGAAAAAGCCCGCCGTTGCGACGGGCTTTTTCTTTTGTGCGTATGGCACGAGGAGTAGACCCCGCTTCACGCGGCACGGCATTCCTTGGTCCCACGGTTTCGGCAGTGGCTTCGAATTGAGCTTCAGCCGCAATCTCACTCATGGGTATATGCTGTCATATGAACGCGTGAACATATGAACAGATGAAAGTATGAATGCGCGAGGGCACGAATGCACGGGGGTGTGAATGCACGAGAGCACGAATGCGCGAGAGCATGAGGTATGAAAACATGAACGAATGAACATATGAGCACATGGACAAGTGAAGGCACGCAGGCACGGAGGTACACAGGCACACAAGCTTGAACAAGTGACCCCATGAACATACGTTTGAGTATTGGCAGGAAGGACATTCCTCGGCTCGCTTTCTTTTGAGGGGATCTCGGTGCGGTTTTCTTTTTCCCCTCGCGTCCGGGGGAAAGCTACTGTATTCTGTATACAAATTCCGGCGGGCACCTGGGAGCCGGAACATCCCGGCTTCATGGAGTCGCCATGCGCGTCGAGCTTCGTGAAATTACCAAAACCTTCGGATCGCTTCGGGCCAATGACGCGATTTCCCTCGACGTAGCCTCAGGCGCCGTGCAAGGCCTCCTCGGGGAAAACGGCGCCGGCAAGAGCACATTGATGAAGATCCTATCGGGCTTTATTTCCCACGATTCGGGGGAGATCCTCCTTGACGGCGAGGCTATCGACATCGCCTCGCCCGCCGATGCCATCAGGCAGGGCATCGGCATGCTCCACCAGGATCCCTTGGACTTTCCGCCCTTCAGGCTTCTCGAGGACTTCATGCTCGGCGCTTCCAGGGCCGGAGGGGGCGGGGGAGCTGTTGGCGGGCGCAAATCCCGGCGCAGCAAGCGACAGGCCCGCAAGGACTTCATCGAACTCTCGGTTCGCTTCGGCTTCGATCTCGACCCCGATGCCTGGGTCGATTCCCTCACCGTGGGCGAGAGGCAGCAGCTCGAAATTCTCAGGCTGCTCTGGCTGGGCGCCAAGGTCCTGATTCTCGACGAGCCGACCACGGGCATCAGTCTGCCGCAAAAGGAAAAGCTCTTCGCGACGCTCAAGAAGCTCGCCGCAGAGGGAATGACCATACTTTTTGTCACGCACAAGCTCGAGGACGCGGAGTACCTCTGCGATCAGGTGGCCGTGCTCAGGATGGGCAAGCTGGTCGGCAGCGCCCGGCGACCCCTCTCCTCAAAGGACCTCGTCGCCCTCATGTTCGGCAAGGAGCTTCCCCGTGCCGAGCGCCGCCACGCCTCTCCTGGGCGGAGCGTGCTCTCGGTGAAGGGTGCGGCCATCGAGGGGCCGAGGCTCAGCATGGCCGGTCTCGACCTCGAGGTCAGGGCCGGCGAGATCATCGGCCTTGCCGGCATGGAGGGCTCGGGGCAGAGCCTCTTCCTGGGCGCCTGCGGCGGTCTCGTGCAGCCGGTGGCAGGTTCCTTTTGCCTGGACGAGGACGAACGTAGGGATATGACGGGTCGGACCCACCACGAGTTCCGAAAGGCCGGCGTGGCCTGGTTGCCGGCGGCCCGGCTCGAACAGGGCCTCGTGCCCGGTCTGAGCCTCACCGAGCATTTCATCCTCTCCGAGGGCATGAAGGGTCTTTTCATCGATCGAAAGCGCGCTCACGAGCTGGCCGAGTCGCGCATCGCGGCCTACCACATAAAAGGGAAGCCCGAAAGCAGCGTCGAGTCGCTTTCGGGCGGCAACCAGCAGCGGGCCCTCCTCGCTCTGATGCGCGAGCCCCTCTCCCTCATCCTCGTCGAGCATCCGACCCGCGGTCTCGACATAGAGTCGACGGCCTACATCTGGGGAAAGCTCCGCGACCGCTGCGCCGAGGGCACTTCGATCATCTTCATCTCCTCTGATCTCGACGAGATCCTCGAATACTCCGACCGAGTCCTCGTGTTCTACGCGGGCCGAGTCTCGCCGCCCATCGAGGCCGAGAGCCTGACGGTCGAGCGGCTCGGCGGTCTCATCGGCGGTGCGGGCTGGGAGAGCCTGGAAGGGAAGGGTTCAAATGTCGCATAACCGACCGACCCGTTTGGCCTTCGACGTGGGCGGCGTCGTCCTCGCCTTCGTCCTCACGACCCTCGTCCTCGTCGCCGCGAAGGCCCCGCCCCTCCAGGCCTTCTACAACATCCTCCTCGGCGCGGCGGGCAACTGGGACGTTGCGGCGAATGTCATCGTGTCCTGGGTGCCCCTGGTTCTCGCGACCTCGGGCCTCCTCATCACCTTCACGGTCGGGCTCTGGAACATCGGCATCGAGGGCCAGATCATCCTGGGCGGCGTCTTCTCGACCTGGGCGCTCAGGACCTTCCAGAACTCGAGCCTCGATCCCGCCCTCATCCTCGCCATCGCTGTCGTCGCGGGCATGGCCGGAGGGGCCCTCTGGGCCATGCTCGCCGGCGCCCTCAAGACCTTCGGCGGGGTCAACGAGATCTTCGGCGGCCTCGGGCTCAATTTCGTCGCGACCGCCATCAATCTCTGGCTGATCTTCGGCCCCTGGAAGAGGCCGGGCGTCGCCTCGATGTCGGGAACCCTGCCCTTCGACCCCAAGCTCTGGCTGCCGACCCTCACCCCTGAATCGCGGCTCGCCCCGGCCTCGGTGGTGATCGCGATCGTCGCAATTGTTGCGGTCTTCGCCCTCGTGCAGGGCACTTATTTCGGCCTCAGGCTCAAGGCCGTCGGCCGGAACCCCAAGGCGGCCTACGTCCTCGGCGTGAAGACCTGGCAGCACATGATGGCGGCCTTCGCCCTCTGCGGCCTCTTCGCGGGCCTCGCTGGCTCGATGCAGGTCCTTGCCGTCTACCACCGCCTCATCCCTTCGATCTCCTCAGGCTACGGCTACCTCGGCCTGATGGTCGCGATGCTCGTGAACTACTCCGTGCCCCTGGCGGCCCCCGTGGCCCTCTTCTTCGCGGCCCTCAATGTCGGCTCCATTCAGCTCCCCATCGTGCTCAAACTCGATTCCTCTTTGGCGGGCGTCCTCCAGGGCAGCCTCGTCCTCCTCGTCCTCCTCACCAAGGGAGCGAAGGAGCGTCTGCTCGGGAAGGCGGCAAAATGACCAATGAAGCGATCATCCTCGCGGGCCTGGCGGGCGTCCTCTTTTCCGCGGCGCCCATCGTCTTCGCCGTCATCGGCGAGACCATTTCGGAGCGCGCGGGCGTCATCAATCTCTCGATGAACGGGACCATCCTCCTGTCGGCCATGGGCGGCTTCGCCGTTTCCCTCGCCTCTGGCTCCCTCATCCTCGGCTTCGTCGCCGGGGCGGCTATCGGCGCCCTCGTGGCCCTCGTCGTGGCCTTCGCCTCGATAACCCTCAAGCAGTCGCAGGTGGCCGTCGGCTTCGTCCTGACCCTCCTCTGCCGCGATCTCTCCTACTTCCTCGGCAACCCCATCATGGGCCAGACAGGCCCGCGCCTGCCCCAGCTCGTCCTGCCCGGCCTCGCGCAAATCCCGATCCTCGGCCCCCTCTTTTTCCAGCAGGACATCATGACCTACCTTTCCTTCGCGGTTGTCATACTTGCCTGGATCTTCATCTTCAAGACGAAGGCCGGCCTCGAACTCCGGGGTATCGGCGAAAAGCCGGCCGCCGCTTACGTTCGCGGCTCGAAGGTAGAAGGCCTGCGCTATCTCTACGTGGCCGTCGGCGGGGCCCTGGCCGGCCTCGCCGGGCCCATGTATTCGCTGTCGGTGAAGGCGGGCTGGAAGGGCACGATCTCAGGCCTCGACGGCATCGGCTGGATAGCTCTGGCTATCACCATCTTCGGCGGCTGGAACCCCTTCCGCGCGGCCATGGGCGCCTGGCTCTTCGCCTTCCTCCAATGGCTCGGCCTCGTGCTCCAGCCCAGCCTCCCCGGCATCCCCTCGCAGGTTCTCCAGGTGGCGCCCTTCCCCCTGATGATCCTCACCCTCCTCCTCGTCAACCTGGGCAATGCCGAATGGGTCGAACGAAGCCTCGCGCGCCTGCCCGAAAAGGCGCGAAAGCGGGCCGCGAAGATCCTCCGCGCGATGCGGGCCACGCCGCCCGCGGCTTTGGGAACGCCCTTCGAAAAGGACTGACCCGACAGTTGGGCAAGACTTTTTTTGGGTAGATTTGGGTGAGTTTGGAATACTATTTGGGTGATTATTGGGATTTGGGTGATTATTGGGATATAGAAAATAGCTTCAGTTCTGGCTTCAATTCGAGAAATGTATATTAGGCATCGGCTACCTCTTCCTCCCCCCTTGGTCGCCCGGGGGAGGAGGATAGTCGCGAAATTCAATAAATAGAGCGGAAGAACCTCATCCGCCTGCACTTTTCATTCCCTCATCCTGAGAAAAAACTGTTTCGTCGCTGCTCTCGCGATTCTTGGCATGCAAACTGCATAGTAGGTGCCCAGAACAAGTCGCGGTGGATGGAGCAGGGTGGAGATGGGACAGACGGTAACCGAGAAAATTATCGCCTCACACGCCGGGGTCGAGCAGGTCCTCCCCGGTGAGATCCATCAAGTCTCGGTCGATCTTCTCTATATCCATGACAACAACGGCCCCATCGCAATTCAGCAATTCGCCCTCATCCCCGGTGCGGCGGTGTGGGACCCTTCCCGCGTGCGTTTCATACTCGACCACCATGCGCCGGCGACGACCTTCAGGGCCGCCGAGCATCACCGGGACCTGCGAGCCTTCGCGGCCAAGCATGGCATCGAACTGATCGACGTGGGCCGCGGCGTTTCACACGCGGTGGTACTCGAAGAGGGCCTGGTGCGCCCGGGCCAGGTGGTGCTGGGAACCGATTCGCACACCGTGGGACTCGGAGTAAGGGGCTGCCTCGCCACGGGGATCGGCTCCACCGAGGCAGCCGCCGTCATGTACACGGGGCGCATTTGGATGATGGTGCCCGAGACGATCCGCGTCGTCCTCAACGGCAGTCTGCCGCCCGCGGTATCGCCGCGCGACGTCGCCCTCCTCCTCCTCCGTCATTTCGGGCCCTCCTTCCTGAATTACATGGCCATCGAATTCTACGGCGATTTCGTCGATGGCCTCGGGGACGAGGAAAGAATGGCGATCACGACGATGTGCCTCGAGATGGGCGTGAAGAACGCGGTGATGCCCGTCGGCGAGCCTGACGCGCCCCGCGCCGATCCCGACGCGCGCTATGTCTCCACCGTCACCTTCGACGTCGGGACTCTCGAGCCCATGGTGGCGACTCCCGGGCTGCCCACCAACGGCGTGCCCGTCGGTTCGGCCGTGGGGACGCCCATCCAGCAGGCCACCCTCGGCTCCTGCGCCGGCGCCTATTACCACGACCTCGCGACCGCCGCAGAGATACTCAAGGGCAAGCATATCGCCAAGGGCCTGCGCTTCGTCATAGTACCGAACAGCAGCAGGGTCGTCGCGAAGGCGGCCGAGACTGGCGTCCTTTCGGCCCTGGTCGAGGCGGGAGCGGTGATAGGCTCGCCGGCCTGCGGAACCTGCGCCGGCTACGAAATCGGCTGCCTCGCTCCGGGAGAGGTTTGCATCTCCACCACGACCCGGAACATGGACGGGCGCATGGGACCTGGCGGAGAGATCTACCTGGCCGCCGCGGCGACGGTGGCCGCCTCGGCCCTCGCCGGCGCGATAGCCGATCCGAGGAAGGCCTGATGGAATCGATGCAATATCGCGGCCGCGTCTGGAAATACCAGGACAACGTGAGCACCGACCACATACTCCCATCTCGCTTCATGACCCAGGTGGAACCCGCCGAGCTCGCCGCGCACTGCATGGCCGGCATCGACCCGGAGTTCGCGGCCGAGGTGCGACCTGGGGATATCCTCGCCGCCGGCTACAACCTCGGCTACGGCTCCTCGCGCGAACAGGCGCCGCGGGCTCTCCTCCATTCGGGCATCAAGGTCGTCGTAGCGCGGACCTTTGCGAGAATATTCTATCGCAATTGCTACAATATCGGCCTTCCGGCCGTGGTCTGTCCGGAGTTCCTCGACAGGGTCTCCGGCATGGACGAGGTGGAGGTCGATCTCGCCGCAGGGGTCATCCGCAACCTCAGCCTCGGCGAGAGCCACTCCTTCGTCAAACCGCCCGCCTTCCTCCTCGACTACGTGCGGGCGGGAGGGCTCATTCCCCATCTCATATCGGTTTCAGGCAATTAGGACGGTGCTGCACCGTCCATGAAGAATCGTGCAAGGAGGCTTCCATGAAGAAGCAAGGGTCAGTTCGAGTCGCAATCGTCGCCGCGCTGCTCGTCGTCGCGGTAGCTCTCGGCTTCGCCGCCGCCAATTGGCCGACCAAGGCTATCGCCCTGATCTACCATTCGGGCGCCGGTTCGGGAGGCGACCTCTTCCTCAGGGCCCTCGCCAAGTCCGCGGAGGCCGGTCTCGGCAAGCCCATCGTCGTCGAAAACAAGACCGGCGCCGGCGGCCTCAACGCATGGCGGGCCGCGGCAGACGCGAGGGACAACCACACCCTCCTCGGCGTCTCCTCCACCATCATCACCGCGCCGATCCTCAACAACATGCCCGTCACCTATCGCAACTTCAAGCCGGTGGCGATGATGTTCCAGGACCCGATGATTCTCTTCGTGAGCGCCGACAAGCCCTGGAAGACCCTCGAGGACTTCATCGCCGACGCCAAGGCCAATCCCGGCAAGTACAGCATCGCGGGCGGCGTCGCCGGCGAACTCGGCTTCGTCGCGGGCAAGCTCCTCGAGAAGGAAGCCGGCGTCCAGTTCAGCATCGTTCCCTTCGAGGCCGGATCCGACGCGGCCGTCTCGGTTCTCGGCGGCCACATCGACGGGGCCATCGGCGAGTACGCCGAAGGTTCCGCGCAGATCGAGGCAGGCAAGCTCCGCGTCCTCCTCGCCTTCAACAAGGTTCCGGGCATGGACTACCCGACGGTGATGGACAAGAAGCTCAACATCACGATCGAGAAATTCCGCGGCATTCTCGCCCCCAAGAACCTTCCCGACGCGGATGTCAAGATTTTCGCCGACGCCTGCAGGAAGGCCATGGACGAGCCCAACTTCAAGGCCTACTACACCAACATGCGCCTGATCCCGAACTTCAAGGTCGGGGCCGACTTCACCAAGGTCATGGAAAACCAGGACGCCCAGATCAAGGCATTCACGAACAACTAGGACTATGACGGGCGGCCGGGGAGGCCGCCCGCCCTGGAGGAGCGTCAACAATGTTCAGTGCCAAAGATCTCTCGGTCGGCATCGTCGCCATCATCCTCGGAATCGTCATAATTACCCAATCTCAGGGCCTCGTCGCCAAGACCTCCCTCGACCCGGCGGGCCCCTCGGCCCTGCCCCTCCTCATGGCCTGGGCGATGATCGTCCTCGGCGCCATTCATATCGTCGGCGGAATCGTGGCGAAGCGCGCCAACAAGGATGCCAAGCCCCGCGAGGGGATCGGCGCGATCCTGACTTCCTTCTTGTCTCGCTATCGACTCGTAATGCTGGTCGCGCTCGAGGGGGCGGCCTTCATCGCCCTCCTCAATTTCCTCGGCTACCTGATCGCCCTGCCCCTGATGACCGCGGCGATTCTCTGGACCTTGGGTAACAGGAATCTCAAGACCCTCATCGGGACGAACCTCGCCCTGACGGCGATCCTCTTCGTCCTTTTCCATTTCGCGCTTACGGTGGACTTCCCCCTGGGACCATTCACCGGGCTTTTCTAGGAGGAACGCCAGCATGGACGCATTTATGCTCGGGCTGCAGACTGTCTTTCAGCCCATGTCCTTTCTCGCCATCGCCTTCGGTGTTTTTTGGGGTGTCATCGGGGGCATCATTCCCGGGATCAACGCCTCTGTCGCGATGGCCCTCCTCCTCCCTTTCACCTGGGGCATGGACCCCACGACCGCGGTGATGATGCTCGCCGGCGTCTATTGCGGGGGTGAATACGGAGGCTCGATACCCGCCATCCTGATCGGCACACCGGGGACAACGGCAGCGGCCTGTACGGTCATGGACGGCTACGCCCTTCATAAGAAAGGGAAGACGGGCCTGGCCCTCGGCACCTCCCTGATTGCCTCCACCTTCGGCGGCATGTTCAGCGCCATCGTTCTCGTCCTGGTGGCCATCCCCCTCGCGAAGGTTGCACTCTCCTTCGGACCCGCGGAGTACTTCGGCCTGGCCCTTCTCGGACTGACCCTCGTCTGTTCCCTCGGCGGAAAGAACGTCTTCAAGGGACTCCTCGCGGGGGCCGTCGGAGTCTTCATCGCGACCATCGGTTTCGATCCCTTCGCGGGAGTGCCCCGCTACACCTTCGGATCCTACGACCTGGGCGCCGGGCTCGAGATGATCCCCGTTATGATGGGGCTCTTCGCCGTCTCCGAGCTCTTCGTTCAGGTCACCGAGGTCCATGCCGGCGACACGGTGATCAAGTCGGTAAAGGGCGACACCCGCTTTCCCACCTGGAAGGAAATCCGGGGCCTCATACCTACCATGGGCCTCGGCTCGACCATCGGCGTCATCATCGGCGCCATGCCGGGTGTCGGCGCCACGACCGCCGCCTTCATCGCCTACAGCGAGACCAAGCGCTGGTCAAAGGACAAGGACAGCTTCGGCCAGGGCAACCCCAAGGGCGTCGCGGCGCCGGAATCGGCCAACAACGGCGCGACGGGCGGAGCCCTCGTGCCCCTCCTTTCCCTCGGCATCCCCGGATCGAACTCGACGGCGATCATGCTCGGCGCACTGGTCATCCACAATATCAACCCCGGCCCCCTCCTCTTCACCCAGCACCCCGAGATCCCCTACGGCCTTTTTACCTCGCTTTTCGTATCCAACTTCCTCATGTTCTTCATGGGACTCCTCGCGATCAGGATCGCCATCAAGGTGACCTCGATCTCCAAGCCCGTCCTCGTGGCGAGCATCATGGCGCTGGTCTTCACGGGAGCCTTCGCCTTCAATCTCAACATCTTCGATATCGGCGTGACCCTCTTCTTCGGCGTCGCGGGCTTCGTCATGAAGAAGTACGGCGTGCCCCATACGGCCGTGGTCCTGGGCTTCGTCCTCGGCTTCATCATGGAGGTCAACTTCCGCCGTGCCCTGATCATCTCCCACGGTGACAACCTCCACGCCATTTTCAATTCGCCGCTCAGCACGGTTCTTGTCGTGATCGCCGTCGTCTCGGTGATCGCAACGACCGTGCAGAACTTCAGGAAACCGGTCGAGGTCGAAGCGGCCTGCTGATTTTCGGCGCGGGGGCCGAGGGGTCCCCGCGCCTATTTTCCACAACCCGCACAAGGAAGGACACAATGCCCGTCATAGAAGTCGACAAATGCACCGGCTGCAAGATCTGCATGACCTACTGCTCCGTCGACGCGATCGAATACCAGGCCGACGCGAAGAAATGCTTCATCAATCCAAAGACCTGCACGGAGTGCTATGTCTGTTACCGAATGAAGGTCTGCGCCCAGGATGCGATCGTCGCGAGCCCCATCGAGGGCTTCTTCAAGCAATTCCAGCATGTCATCAGCGACCCGGTGGAGAATCACGGGGTCACGGGGGTCACGGGCCGCGGCACCGAGGAGGCCAAGACCAACGATGTCTCCGGCCGCGTCAAGAAGGGCGAGGTCGGATTCTGCATCGACATGGGCCGCCCCGGCATGGGCGTGTACCTTCGCGACGCGGAAAAGGTTGCCATGGCCTGCGCCGCCGCGGGTCTCGCCATCTCGCCGCCCGAGGAAAGCCCGATCGGGGCCCTGATGCCCGACTACCGCACCGGCAAAATGGATCCCGCCTGCCTCGACTACCGCCTCCTCTCCGTCATCATCGAGGGCAAGTGCAAGACCGCGGAGCTCAAGAATGTCCTAATTGCGCTTAAGGATGTCGAAAAGAAGATCGACACGGTCTTCTCCCTCGGCCTCATCGTCCGCGTCGACGAGGAGGGGCATACCGATGCCCTCGATTGCCTGAAGGGACTCGGCATCGACTATCCGCACAGGGGCAAGGTGAACGTCGGCCTCGGCAGACCCCTTTCGCTCGCCTGAAACCATGAAACGGAGATAGACACATGACACATTCGCTGCACAGATCCGGGACCATCGAGTCCCAGAAGCGGGACTTCGTCTGGTTCATGTACCAAACCAAGGGCGTCAACGACAAGGACATCAAGCCCAAGGCCCTCCAGTTCATCGCGGCGGCCGAGGACGCCGGCTCGCAGAACTGGGGCGACGTGAAGACGGGGCCGAGGGTCAAGTTCTCGAGACAGGAGATCGAGGAGAGGCTTTCCGACAAGTCGCGGCTCCGCGGCATCTTCACGCGCAAGGAACAGGTGGTCAAATTCCTCAAGGACATAAAAGGGCGCGAGGTCGGCCAGTCGGTCGTCATCACCGGCGTGCTCCCCCTGGTCCTCGAGGCCTGCCGCGAGGCCGCGGTAACCCCGCATACGATCAATTATGCCCTGGGTATCTGGGGCAAGAAGGACAATCTGCCCGACGAGACCACACTCTCGATCTCGACGATGTGCGGGCATCACATGATATCGCCCAAGTTCGTGAAGCAGGTGTTGCGACAGGTCGGCAGCGGGCGCGTGACGCCCGAGGAAGGCGCGAACAAGCTCGCGAGCTTCTGCTACTGCGGAATCTTCAATCCCGTACGCTGCGCGGACATCCTCAAGGACGAGGCGGCGAAGACGAAGCAAGGAAAGGACTGAACATGGGCAGCTATAAAATCGGCATACTCAACGGGGACGACATCGGGCTCGAGATCGTTCCCGTCACCGTGGACATTCTCAAGGCCGGCCTCGCGAGGCGGAAGTCGGTAAAGGTCGAGTGGGTGCCCCTGCCCATCGGCGCCCCCTCGCTCAAGGAGAACGGCGCGACCCTGCCGGAGGGCACCCTCGAGACCCTCGCCAAGCTCGACGGCTGGATCCTCGGGCCCATCGGCCACATGGCCTATCCGAAGGACAACCCGAAGGCCATCAACCCCCATCCCATCCTGCGCCGGCAATTCGACCTGATGAGCAACATCAGGCCCTCGAAGTCCTTCGCCTCCATTCCCTCGGTGCACCAGAACGTCGACATGGTCATCATCAGGGAGAACAACGAGGGATTCCAGCCCGACCGCAACATGTGGAAGGGCATGGGCGAGTTCATGCCCACCCCCGACATGGCCCTCTCGATGCGCGTCATCACGAGGCGCAATTCTCAGTTCGTGGCGCGCACCGGTTTCGAGCTCGCCCGCCAGCGCGGCAAGATGAAGAAGGTCACCGCCATCCACAAGAACACCGTCTTCAAGCTGGGCTGCGGCCTCTTCGTCGACTCCTGCAGGGAGGTCGCCGCCGAGTATCCCGACATTGCCTTCGAGACGGTGGTGGTCGACACCTTCGCGATGAAAATGGTGATGAAGCCCCAGGCCTTCGACGTGGTCGTCACAACTAACATGTTCGGCGACATCCTCACCGACGAGGCTGCCGGCATCGTCGGCGGCCTCGGCATGGCGCCCGGACTCTGCGTGGGTCCGGACTACGTGATGGCCCAGGCGACCCACGGCTCGGCACCCGATATCGCCGGCAAGGGAATAGCCAACCCCTACGCGATGATCATGTCGGGCCAGATGATGCTCGCCTGGCTGGGGCAGAAAAGGGGCGACGAGGACGCCATGGCCGTCGCCGCCGACATCGAGGCCTCGGTGTCGCGCATCGTGGCGGCGGGCAAGGACGTCACCCCCGACCTCGGCGGCAAGGCGAGCACCCAGGCCATGGGGGCGGCGATCTGCGCCGATCTGGCGCGATAAAACCCGGCCGTCGGGCTCGCCCGGCGGTCCTCCCTTGTCGTGTCGGCCCGGCCTGTCCTCGCGCGGCAGGGCTGGCGCGACATCGGAGCGCGGCGCGGGGGAGTGGCGTAAAGGAAAGTTAGCGGATTGGCGGAAAGGGGGGTATACTACGAACCCGGCAAAGACGTGGCGCATCAGGCGCGCCCTGCAACGCGTACATGTCGCCGGAATCGTCAGGAATCCCGTCCGCACAGGTGTCCGCATCGTGAAGAAGCGTCTCTGTTTTATCGGCTACAACCTCAGCACCTGCTCCCATATCAGGCAGCAGTTCGAGCACTATCTCGGAGCCCATCTCGAGCTTCTCGTGTGGTGCCTCTCCACCGATGAATTTCCCGATGGCTTCGACACCTGCGAGCTCTTCATCGCCTCGAGTTACACCGTCCTCGAACGCGTAAGGCCGCGCCTTCCCGAAGGCGCGACGATCCTCGTTGCGGACCGGACCATCAACACGGAAAACCTCGACCTCCTCCTCGACCTGGGGCCAGGGGCCCGAGCCCTCGTCGTCGGCACCTCGGCCGAAACGGCTGGGCAGGCGGTGGCAACCATCAACAGCTTCGGCTTCGACTATCTGGATCTCGTCCCCTACCACCCCGGAGATTTCGGACCGCCGCCCGAAGACATCCGCCTCGCCATCACCATGGGCAACGTGAATCTCGTGCCCGAGGGCATGGAGCAGTGCATCAACCTCGGCGTGCGCGGTATCGACCTTTCGACCTACGTTCAGATCGTCCACCTCCTCAGGGTGCCGGTGGAGGCACTCAACGCCATATCCTACGACTACGTCGAGGCCCTCCTCAAATTGAGCGCCCGACGCCAGCACCTCGTCAGGCTCAACAAGACCCTCACCCGCAACATGGAGGTCATCCTCGACACGATCGACAAGGCCATCCTCGCGATCAACCGAGAAGGCGAGATCACCCTCATCAATCCCGCCGCCGAGGCCCTCCTCGGCGTCCCCGCGGGCGAGAGCCTCGGGCGCAACATCTCGCGCTACCTACCCCAGATCGACTTCGCCAGCCACCTCAAGACGGGCGAAGCCATAAAGGACGACATCCGCCGCTTCGGCGATACCCACCTCATCGTCTCGGGGACGCCGATCGTCGAGGATGGGGGCGCCGCGAACGGACTCGTCGTGACCCTGAGCGCGATCACCGAGGTCGAGGAGCTCGAGACGAAGGTGCGCCGCGAGCTCAAGCGCAGGGGCAATGTCGCCCGCTACACCTTCGCCGACGTGATCGGCGACTCGGCCCTGCTCCGGGAGGGCATCGCGCTGGCGAGGCGCTTCGCCGCCACGGAGATGACCGTGCTCCTGGAGGGGGAGAGCGGCACCGGCAAGGAGCTCTTCGCCCAGGCCATCCACAACGCCTCGCAGCGCCGCAACGGCCCCTTCGTCGCCCTCAATTTCGCCGCCCTCCCCGGGGAGCTCGCCGAGAGCGAACTCTTCGGCTACGAACATGGGGCCTTCACGGGCGCCAAATCGGGGGGCAAGAGGGGCTTATTCGAAACCGCCCATCAGGGGACCATCTTCCTCGATGAGATCGGCGACGCCACACCCGAGGTGCAGAAGAAACTCCTCCGCGTCCTCGAGGAACGCGAGGTCCGCCGCGTGGGCGGGAACACGGTGACGCCGATCGACGTGCGAGTGATCGCCGCCACGAACGTTGATCTCCTGGCCCTCGTCCAGGAGCGGCGCTTCCGCAGCGATCTTTTCTACCGCCTCTGCGCCCTGCCCATCGTCGTGCCGCCCCTCCGCGAGAGGGGCGAGGACATCCTCGCCCTCGCCCAGGCCTTCGCCGAGCGCTTTTCCGGCCGCCCCCTCATCATCGAGCCGCCGCTGGCCGAATTTCTTCGCAATTATGATTGGCCCGGCAACATCCGCGAGCTCCAGAACGTCGTGAAATACATCTGCAGCGTCAGGACGGACGACGAGGCGGTGACGATCCGCCATCTCCAGCCCTACCTCTCCCGAAGCGGCAGCACCCAAAAACCGGCTTCGCCTCTCGCCCTTGCATCGCGCGAAGATGGGCTTCCCGCCCTCGTCGACGAACTCGCCACGGAAGGGGAGGCCTCCCTCGCGGCCTTTCTCCTTTCGGAGATGCACCGCTCGACGGCATCGAACCGCGGATTGGGCCGATCCTCCATCCTGCGCAAACTGAAGGACGGGGAGGGCGCCACCTCGGAATACCGGCTGCGCAGCCTGCTGAAGCGTCTGGAGTCGGCCGGTTGCGTCGACACCGGCGTGACGAAGCAGGGAAGGCGCATCACCGCCCGGGGCGAGGAACTTCTGGCGATGCTCGACCACATCGCCGTGCGGGCATGTTGATTAAGAATGCCTCCCAGCTTTTGTCGATGCGCAGGGTCGGGGAAGTCGCGGCCGGGGTCCTCGCGGAGGCCCTCATCCACGCTCGCGTCGGTGCGACGACAAGGGATGTCGACGAGGCTGTAGCCGCGGCTCTCGAAGGTCGCGGCGCCCGGTCGGCCCCCCGCCTCGTCTACGGCTTTCCGGGGTCGATCTGCATCAGCGTGAACAACGAGGCCGCGCATGGTCCTCCCGGCCCTCGCCGGTTCTCGGCCGGCGACCTCGTCAACCTGGACCTGGCGGTCGAGCTCGACGGCTACTACGCGGACTGCGCCCTTTCCTTCGCGCTGGAGCCGGCCGGAGAGGCAGAGCTGCGCATCGCCGCTGCCGCTCGCGACATCCTGCACCTTGCTCTCGAGAAGATCCGGCCCGGGATGAGGGCTGGGAAGGTCGGCGGCTTCATCGAAAAGGAGGCTGCTGCCCGGGGTTTCGCCGTCCTCCGCGACCTCGGCGGCCATGGGGTGGGCAGGGCCCCTCATGAGGCCCCCGAACACCTTGAATGCTACGACAATGCGGAAAACCCGACCCTCTTCGAGGAAGGCAGGGTCGTGGCGGTCGAGCTTTTCCTGTCGACGCTGGACGGTCATTGCGCGGTGGCCGAAGACGGCTGGACGCTGGCGACCCGACCCGGCAATCTCGTCGCCCAGGCGGAACATACGATACTCGTGCGGCGGGGGCCTCCGGAAATCCTTACCCTCGCGGCCGCCGCCGGCCTTCGTTCAGCCTTCGCTGCGGCCGCCGAAGCGGAGTAGGGCAGCGGCGAGGGCAGCCCGCAGGGCCTTCTCCCTTTCCTCGGAGCTTCGCTCCCGCAGGCGGTCGATAAGGAGGCACTCGGCCTCCATGCCGCAGGCGCCGAGGGTGGCCCCTTCCCAAATCGAGCGGAAGAGCCCCGATCGAGCGGGGTCCCGAGTGTCCGAGGTGACGAGGACGAAGGCCTTCTTCCCGCCGAGGAGGGGCCGCCATTCCTTTTCGAAGCCGTCCTCGCCGGACAGCTCGTAGGCGACGCCTTCGCGGAAGACCCGGTCGATCCAGCCCTTGAGGATGGCGGGAGGCTGTCCCCACCAGTCGGGGTGGACTATCACCAGACCCTCGGCCTCGACGAGGGCGCGGCTGTGGGCTAGAACGAGTGCATCGAAGCTTGTTGCGCGGGCGAGTTCGGAGGGATCGAGGAGGGGATCGAAGCCTTCGGCATAGAGCTCGTGCCATTCGACCTCATGGCCGGCCTCGATCAGGGTTTCCCGCAGCCTTTGGGCGAGGGTTTCGCCGAAACTGGGAACCTTGGGCAGACAGGCCACGAAAAGAATCTTCATTTGTATCTCCAGGTCGGTAATTTCCCCTTGCTCCGCCGCATTTCCGAAATATACTGCTGCAGTTCGTGGGTCCCCTCTCTGCCGGCGCGATTTTGGCTCCGGCGAGGGGAGGAGCAAGGGGGATGGATGCGATTTCGTCTGGGCCTCGTTGCGGCCTTGGGTCTCAGTGTGGTGGCGGGTTCCTGGGGGGCCGGCCCTGCCGACCTCATCAAGGTCGGATGGGTGGGAGCACTGGCCGGGGAGGGCGCCCTTTGGGGCCAATCCGAGCTTAATGCGCTCAAAATGCTCCTCGATCAGGCCAATGCCGGCGGCGGCCTGGTTGTCGGCGCCAAGACCTACCGCTTTTCGGTGATGTCCTACAACGACAGGGGGCTGGCGAGCGAGGCGGACGCGGCGGCCAAGCGACTCGTGGGCAAAGACAGGGTGACGGTCATCATCGGCCCGGCCCTTTCGACCGAGGCCCTTGCCGTGGCCAAGGTCGCCGCCTGGAACAAAGTCCCCATGATCGCCACGACGGCCACCGATCCCAAGGTCACCCAAATTGGCACTGGCGTGAATCCCTTCGCCTTTACCGCCTGTTTCAATGATTCCTTTCAGGGACTGGCGGCGGCAACCTTTGCCTACAAAAGACTCGGCGCCCGGACGGCCGCCATCTTCGTCAAATCCGACGACGGAGGATCGATAGGCCTCGGCGAGTACTTCAACCAGAATTTCCGCTGGCTCGGCGGCCAGACCCTCGCCTCGGTGAGCTTTTCGGGCGACGATAAGGACTTCAGCAAGCCCCTTTCCGCCATCAAGGCGGCCAAGCCCGACATCATCTTCGCGCCGATGTACGATACCGAAGCGGGGCTGATGGGGCATCAGGCTCGGGACATGGGGATCAGCGCCATCATGATGGGCGGCGACGGCTGGTCCTCCTCGAATCTCCTCATGATGGCGGGAGATACCCTCGAGGGGGGCTATTTCGTCAGTCACCTCGATGTGAACGATCCAGCCGTCCAGGTATTCAGGACTGCCTACGTTCAAAGCTATGGCAGGGAACCCGAATTGCCGGCCTACCTGGCCAATGACGCCCTGCTCATGTTCTTCGACGCACTGAAGCGCTCCCAGTCCCTCGACGGGAATGCGATAGCCCAGGCCTTGGAGAGTTGCGACATCCAGGGGATAACGGGACATATCAAGATCGACAAGGCGACCCACAATCCTCAAGGTCTGGATGCCGTCATCATCAAGATCAAGGGCGGGAAGATGGTTTACCAGGAGCGTTTCGCCGCGCCCCGCTGAGCGGAAATAGAGAGCCGGTCCGGAAGGGCCGGCCTTTCCATAAAATCCATGTATAGGACCTGCTCTCACCTCTTGCTCCATCGCTGCCGAAGTCAAATTGTCTCTAATGTTACCTTTGGCCTCGATTTCCCTTGACTGTCACCCGCAGTCTAGGGAATTTTCATATACGGAGGAACGTAACTTTGGTTACAAAAGAAAGCATTCTTGAGGCCCTCAGGCCGGTCGAAGATCCCGAGCTCGGCATGAGCATCATCGATATCGGTCTCGTCTATCGGGCCGAGGATGTCGGCGATGCTATCGAAGTCGATTTCACCCTGACTTACCCCGGCTGTCCGCTTGGAGACCAGATCCAGGACGACATCGTCGACCGTCTCGCCCGCACCTTCAACACCAGCATCAGGACCCAGCTCGTATTCGAGCCCGCGTGGACGCCGGCGAGGATGAGCGAAGAGGCGCGGGTGGGCTTGGGCTATCCGATATAAGGAGCGATTCATGAAGCGAAGCTTGAATATACGAGGACTCTCGGCTGGCATCGAGGGAAAGCGCATCCTGGAAGGTCTCGATCTCGAGGTGAAGACCGGCGAGATCCATGCGCTGATGGGGCCGAACGGCTCGGGTAAGAGCACCCTGGCCAATGTGCTCGCCGGCAATCCGGCCTATGTGGTAAGCGGCGGCTCGGTCGACCTCGACGGCGAGGACTTCCTCGCCCTCTCCGCCTCGGAACGGGCCCTCCGCGGCCTCTATTTGGCCTTCCAGTACCCCGTCGAGATTCCCGGCGTCACCGTCGGCCGTTTTCTCAAGCGTGCCCTCGAGCTGCGTCAGGTGCCGGCGGATACGGCAACCGACTCCGGCCCGAGGACGTCAGACCCTCGAGCTCGTGAGGGCGGACTGTCCATGGGCGACTACGTGAAGCGTCTTCGCGAAGCGATGGCCTACATGGAGATGGACCAGGCCTTCATCAACCGCTATCTCAACCAGGGTTTTTCGGGTGGCGAGAAGAAGCGGATGGAGATCCTCCAGATGCTGATGCTCAAGCCTTCGATCGCGATCCTGGACGAGGTCGACTCGGGCCTCGACATCGACGCACTCAAGGTCGTGGCCAAGGGCGTCAATCGCCTCCGCGGCGAGGGTTTCGGAGCCCTCCTCGTCACGCATTACCAGCGCATCCTCGACGAGGTGGCCCCCGACTTCGTCCACGTCATGTACAAGGGCAAGATCGTGCTGTCGGGAGGGCCCGAGCTCGTCGGCGAGCTCGAGCGGCGCGGCTACGACTGGGTGGCCGAACTGGCCGGCGACGACAACAGGCGGAACGCGATAGTCGACGATGGCCGGGACGGAGTCGAGTCAGGAGCCCCTATCGGGGCCTTCGTGACCGTGGCCGGCGGCGCGTCATGAAAGCGGACGCTGACTTCGCCCCCCCCGCCGATTACAAGCAGGGCTGGCATGATGTGGACACCTCCGTCTTCCGAACGCGCAAAGGTCTCGACGCCGAGGTCGTGCGCGCCATTTCGGCGCAGAAGGGCGAGCCCGACTGGATGCTCCAGTTCAGGCTGCGCGCGTTGTCCGCCTTCGAGAGGAAGGCTATGCCCAACTGGGGGGCCGACCTGTCGGGCATCACCTTCGACGATCTCTACTACTACGCCAAGCCCCAGGACGAAAGCGCTCGCAATTGGGAGGATGTCCCCGACTCGATCAAGAAGACCTTCGACCGTCTCGGCATTCCCGAGGCGGAGCGCAAATTCCTCTCTGGCGTCGGGGCCCAGTACGACTCCGAGGTCGTCTACCACAGCCTGAAGGAGGACCTCTCCCGGCAGGGCGTCATCTTCACCGACCCGGAGACCGCGGTGCGCGAGCATCCCGAGCTCGTGCGAAAGTATTTCGGCACCGTCATCCCCTACCTCGACAACAAATTCGCCGCCCTCAATTCGGCTGTCTGGTCGGGCGGCTCCTTCGTCTACGTGCCCAAGGGCGTCAGGGTCGACATTCCCCTCCAGGCATATTTCCGTATCAATTCGAAGAGTTTCGGTCAGTTCGAACGCACGTTGATCATCGCGGACGAGGGGAGTTTCGTGCACTACATAGAGGGCTGCACCGCCCCCGTCTACGCCACCGAGTCCCTTCACTCCGCCGTCGTCGAAATCATCGCCCTTCCGGGCTCCCGCGTGCGCTACACGACGATCCAGAACTGGTCGAACGACGTGTACAACCTCGTGACCAAGCGGGCCGTCGCCTATCGCGACGCGGTGGTCGAGTGGGTGGACGGCAACATCGGCGCGAAGCGCACGATGAAGTATCCGGCCATCTGGCTCATGGGCGAGGGAGCCCACGGCGAGGTGCTCTCGATAGCCTTCTCGGGCAAGGGCCAGGAACAGGACACGGGCGCCAAGATCATCCACGCGGCGAGCCACACCTCCTCGGTGGTGACCTCCAAATCCATTTCGAAGGACGGCGGGGTTTCGAGCTACCGCGGCCTCGTCAAGGTGAAGGAGGGGCTTACCGACATCCGCTCGCGGGTCGTCTGCGACGCCCTCATCCTCGACGAGAAATCCACGAGCAACACCTTCCCCTACATGGAGGTCGAGTCAGACGACGTGTCCATCGAGCACGAGGCGCGGGTGAGCCGCATCGGCGAGGACCAGCTCTTCTACCTCATGTCGAGGGGCTTCACCGAGGCCGAGGCCTCCCTGATGATCGTCGCGGGCTTCCTCGACCCCCTGGTCAAGCAGCTGCCGATGGAGTACGCGGTCGAGCTCAATCGCCTCATCGAGCTCGAGATGGAAGGGACGGTGGGATGATGAGTTCGATATCGCATACCAATTGGTATGATAGGGTGAGGGCCGAGGCCCGAGCCCGTTTGGCCACCGGCCATTGGCCCCTCGTCACGGAGGAGGAATGGAGGCGGAGCGACGTCTCGAAGCTCGGTCTCGATTCCTTCATGGGCGCCTCCGGCCCTGGTTCCGTCACCTTCGCGGCGACCCTGAGCGCTGAGGCCGTCGCGGCAGGGGTCAGGCTCATCCCCGCCCGGGAGTTCGAGGCCGCCGAACCCGCCCTGGAGCGGAGCCTCGCCGAGGGAGACCGATTCGCCGCCTGGAACCTCGCCGAGGGCGAGGCCTGGGCACTCGTGCTTCCCCGGGGATTCGTCTCGAAGAAGGAACTCGTCGTCGACTGCGTCCTTTCGGGCCGCGCGGCCCACCCGCATCTCTCCGTATTCGCCGCCCCCGGGTCCCAGGCTGACATAGTCTACCGCGTTTCGGCGAGCGGGAGCGGCGCCCTCCTCAATTCCGCCGTCGTCCTTTCGCTCGACGAGGGTTCAATTGTCAGGTTTTTCGAGTCGCGGGAGTCGCCCGACGACGCGATGTGGTTCGTCGACGAGAGGACCCGCGTCGCGCGCGACGCTCGTCTCCTCCACCTCGTCGTCGACAGCTCCGGCCGTTTCGTGAAGTCCCGGGTCGACTGTTCCCTCGAAGGTCCGGGCGCCGACGCCGATCTCGACGGCATCTTCTACGCCTCTGCGGGAAGGCAGCTCGACATTCGCACCGTCCAGCGCCATCTTTCGCCCAAGGCGACGAGCCGTGCCCTCTACAAAGGCGCCCTCGATTCCGGAGGACGCTCCGTCTTCCAGGGACTCATCGAGGTGGCGAAGGAAGCCTCGGGCACCGACGCCTTCCTCGCCAACCGCAATCTCGTCCTCGGGCATGGGGCGCGTGCCGATTCGATCCCGACGCTGCGCATCGGCAACAACGATGTCCGATGCAGCCACGGGTCGACGACCGGGAAGCTTTCCGAGGCGGAGTTGTTCTATCTCGAATCGAGGGGCTTCGATCGGGCCTCGGCCCGCGAATTCCTCGTGCTCGGATTCTTCAACGAGCTTCTCGATCTCGCTCCGGCCGTCTTCTCGGAGGCGGCCGCGAAACGCCTCGCCGAAAGGCTCGAAGGGGCGGCGCCGCGGAAGGTCGCCCTGGGTGAAAGGGTGGCCTGAAATGGGCTGGACCAGGCTCGCGGCCGAAGGCGAGATCAAGAGCGCGCGCGCCTTCGAAATCGACGGCAAGCGGATCGCGGTGTTTCGCACGCCCGAGGGTTTCCGCGCCCTCGACGATGTCTGCTCGCACGAGTACTCCCTCCTCTCCGAGGGCGAGGTGTGGGACGGGCAGGTCTACTGTCCGAAGCATGGTTCGGCCTTCGATCTCGCGACCGGGGCGGCCTGCGGCTTGCCTGCCACCGACCCCGTGCGCACATGGAACCTGAAAGTGGAAGGAGGGGAGCTATGGGCGGAATTGCCTTGATGACCGATGTCCCCGTGGCGACGAAGGGAGTGGAGCTCGACGATCGCATCGCCTCTCTCCGCTCCCGCTTCCCCGTCCTCTCGAGGGAAATCAACGGACATCCCCTGGCCTATCTCGACAACGCCGCCACTTCGCAGAAGCCCCTCGAGGTCATCGAGGCGATGGACGCCTTCTATCTTTCGCGCAACGCGAACATCCATCGCTCCCTCCACACCCTCGGCGAGGAGGCGACGGCCGACTGGGAAGGCGCTCGCGCGAAGGTCGCGCGTTTTATCGGCGCGCGGCGAACCGAGGAGGTCGTGTTCACCCGCGGCACCACCGAGTCCATCAATCTCGTGGCCTCGAGTTGGGGCGACGCCTTCATCAAGGAAGGCGACGTAATACTTCTCACCTTGATGGAGCATCACTCGAACATCGTGCCCTGGCAGCTCGCGGCCGCGCGCCGCGGGGCCCGTCTGGCCTACATTCCCCTCGAGGCCGACGGCGGCATCGATCTCGAAAGGGTCGAGTCCGCCTGGGATCCGCGCACGCGCATCGTCTGCGCCACCCACATGTCGAATGTACTAGGTACGATAAACGATATCGCGAGGCTCTCGGAGATCGCCCACGCCCACGGCGCCCTCCTCCTCGCCGACGCTGCCCAGTCCGCGCCCCATATGGGGCTCGATGTCGGAGCCCTCGGCTGCGACTTCCTCGCCTTCTCTGGTCACAAAATGTACGCTCCCATGGGCATAGGGGTCCTCTGGGGCCGCGAGTCCCTCCTCGAGGCCATGCCGCCCTACATGGGCGGCGGCGACATGATCCGCTCCGTCGGTCTCGAGCGCTCCACCTACAACGACCTGCCCTGGAAATTCGAGGCCGGAACCCCCGACGTAGGAGGGGCGGTCGGTCTCGCCGCCGCGATCGACTTCATCGAGGGCATCGGGTGGGACTACATCGGAGCCCGCGAGAACGAACTCGGGAGGAAGACCCTCGCCGTGCTGGAAGCGGTACCCGGTCTCCTCGTCCACGGTAAGGCTCGCGATCGCGGCGCCGTATTCTCCTTCAGCTTCGCCGATATCCATCCCCATGACATCGCCCAGTACCTCGACCGCGAAGGAATCGCCGTCAGGGCGGGCCATCATTGCGCCCAACCCCTGATGCGCCATCTCAAGGTCCCTGCCACCACGAGGGCGAGCCTCGCCTTCTGGAATACCGAGGACGAGATATTGCGCCTCGGCGCCGCCCTCGAAGGGGCGCGAAGGTTCTATCTATGAGCGATTTCGATGATCTCTACCAGGATCTCATCATGGACCACTATCGCCACCCCCAGGGGAAGGCGGACCTCTCGCACGTGCCCGACGAGAAGGCGATGGAGAATCCCACCTGCGGCGACTCGATCAAGCTGGAGGTACTGCGGGACGAGGGGGGAAGGATCGCCGAGGTGCGCCACGACGGACACGGCTGCGCCATCAGCACGGCCTCGGCCTCGCTGATGACCGAGTACACGCGAGGGCTGAGCCCCGACGAGGCTCGGGCTGCGGCGGAGCGCTTCATCGTCGCCCTGCGCGGCGAGGGTAGGCTGTCCGAACTCGACGCGATGGGCGATCTGGCGGCCCTCCGGGGCGTGGCTGGCCTTCCCGTACGCGTCAAGTGCGCGACGCTCGCCTGGCACGCCCTCCTCAGGGAACTCGGAGAAAAGGCAAGTTAGCCGATCCCTTTCAACCTATTCAGGCCGTAAATTGGGCCTTTCCCTTCGTCCGGCCTCGGGTCGCATCGGCGCACCGCGCAATTTCTGCGCGCTCGGCTCCTGCCTGCCGTGCAAACCTTGCGCAGCGATCCTGCGGCCGGCGTTCCCGCCCGAGGAGGGCATGCCGCCCTGAGGTCGGGCCCTGAGTGGGCTTCCTTCCCTCGTGACGGTGGGGCGAGGCGCCCGTGGGGACTCGGAAGGCCTTCCGCCGCTCCGCTCCGGGCCGCGTCGGCCGCCGCGGCCGAAGACGCGCACGCGGGACTCGTCGTCGCGCCGCTCCGCCTCACGCTGGTCGGGCTTCGCGATGCGGTCGAGCCGGGCCGCCTCGTAGGCGGCGGCGATCTCCGGACCGGCGGCCAGGGGCACGTCCTTTCGGAGGAGCTTCTCGATGGCGCGGAGGAGGGGCTTTTCCTCGGTATCGCAGAGGGCTATCGCCCTGCCGCTCGCCCCGGCGCGGGCCGTGCGGCCGATGCGGTGGACGTAGGTCTCGGCGACGTCGGGAAGTTCATAATTATAAACGTGCGAGATCGCCTCGACGTCGATACCCCGTGCGGCCAGGTCGGTGGCCACGAGGATGCGGATGGCGCCTGAGCGGAAATCCTCGAGGGTCCTGGTGCGGTTGCCCTGGCTCTTGTTCGCGTGGATGGCGGCGGCCGGGATGCCCGCGGCGTGGAAGGCCTTGGCGAGGCGGTCGGCCCCGTGCTTCGTGCGCGTGAACACGAGGCCCTTCTCCACTCCCTCGGCGGCCACGAGGCTCACGAGGAAGGCCCGCTTGTCGGCCTTTTCGACGAAGGCCACGCTCTGCTCGATGAGTTCGACGGCGGGCTTCTCGGGGGTGACGGCGACGCGCGCGGGGTCCTTGAGGATCTTGGCCGCGAGGGTGGCGATCTCCTTAGGCATCGTGGCGGAGAAGAGCATCGTGTGCCGGCGTTCGGGGATGAGGGCGAAGACCTTGCGGACGTCGTGGATGAAGCCCATGTCGAGCATCCGGTCGGCCTCGTCGAGGACGACGATCTCGAGGAGGTCGAGACGGAGACTGCCGTCCCCGTGGAGGTCGAGGAGGCGTCCCGGCGTCGCGACGAGGATGTCGACGCCGCGACCGAGGGCCTTGGCCTGGGGGGATTTCCCCACGCCGCCGAAAATGCAGGTGTGGCTGACGCGCGAGCCGCGGGCGTAGATCTCGATGCTCGCGTCGATCTGGGCGGCGAGCTCGCGGGTCGGGGCGAGGATGAGGGCGCGAACCTGTCGGGGGGCCGGCCTTCCGGGTTTGGATGAGAAATGGGCGATGATGGGAAGGGCGAAGGCCGCGGTTTTGCCGGTGCCGGTCTGGGCCGTGGCGAGGAGATCCCTGCCTTCGAGGAGGGGAGGGATGGCGGCGACCTGGATGGGGGTCGGCGCTTCGTAGCCTGCCGCCGCGACGGCCGAGACGAGCGCCTCTCCGAGGCCGAGCGAGGCGAAAGTAGTGCTGTGCATCGTGTTCCTTGCTGCGGGAAATTGGTGGGAAATTCATTATATGACGAATCGGCCCATCGCGAACAGTAGTCGCCGGCCTTGCTTCCGGTCAGGGTTCGACTAAACTGGAGTCAATGGATGGACAAAAGATGGCAGGAACGCCCACCGATTGCGTGCTCTGCGTCGACGACGAAGCGATCATCCTGGCGAGTCTCAAGGTAGAGCTCCGAAACGAGTTCGGGAAGGATCTCGACATCGAGATCGCGATGTCGGGGGAGGAGGGGCTCGCGATCGCCGAGGCCCTCGAGGCCGAGGGGCGCAACCTCCTCGTCGTCATCACCGACCAGCGCATGCCCCACCTGGACGGCAGCGAATTCCTCATTAGGCTCAAGGCGCGCTTTCCCGAAGTCCTCGGTATAATGCTTACGGGATTTTCCGAAATCGAGGCGATCAAGCGGGCGATCAACGAAGCCAGTCTTTTCCGCTTCATCTCGAAACCCTGGTCCTCGCTCGAGCTCAGGATGGCCGTCCGGCAGGCCGTCGAGCATCGGCGCCTCGAGATCCTCAACCGCCGGCTCCATCGACAGGTCGAGGCGATGAACCGAACCATCCTCGCGACCCTCGAGAGCGTCGTCGACATCGACGATCCGGAAACCTACGATCATGTCCGCCGCGTTTCCATTTACGCGGCCGCGATCGCGAAGGCCGCTGGGCTCGATAGGGCGGCCCGCAAGCGGATCTTCGTCTTCGCCGGCCTCCACGACATAGGCAAGGTCGGCATCAGCCGCGACATTCTGGGCAAGCCAGGCCCCCTGAGCGACGAGGAGCGCGCGACCGTCAAGAGCCACGTCGACATCGGCGGAAGGCTCGTCAGGAACATCGATGCCGACCCGGTCCTCAGGGAGATAATCCGGAGCCATCACGAACGCTGGGACGGCAAGGGCTATCCCGAAGGGCTGGCGGGGGAGGCCATACCGCTGGCGGCACGCATCGTCTCCATAGCCGATGTCTTCGACGCCGTCCTTTCGAACCGGCCTTACAAGAAGGCCATCGACTTCGCCTCGGCCGTCGAGATAATCCGCGCGGGCTCGGGCAGCCACTTCGATCCCATCCTCGTAAAGGCGTTCCTGTCCTGCGAAGATTGCCTCCGCTCCATTTCAGCGGGCGATGAGGAAGAGGTCATCGGCGAGGTGGACGACGAGGCCTGATTCCGGCAAAATCTCCTCACACAAGGAGCATCCTCATGGCCACAGACACCCCGCGCTCGCTGCGCTCGTCCTCGATCTATCAGGTCTTCGTCCGCAATTGGTCCGAGGCGGGGACCTTCGACGCGGCTCTTCCCGCCATCGACGTCGCGAAGGCCATGGGCTTCGACATCCTCTACCTCGCGCCTATCCACCCAATTGGGAAGGTCGCCCGCAAGGGCGGTCTAGGCAGCCCCTATGCGATCGCCGACTACCGGGCCGTCGACGAGACCCTCGGCGGCGAGCCTGCCTTCCTCCGCTTCCTCGACGCTGCCCATGCCGCGGGCTTGCGGGTCATCATCGACGTCGTCTTCAACCACACGAGCCCCGATTCCCTCATCGCGCGCGAGCATCCCGAATGGTTCTGGAAGGGAAAAGACGGAAAGCCGGCTCCGCGCGTCGCCGACTGGTCGGACGTCGTCGATCTCGACTATTCGCACCGCGGTCTCCGCGACTACCTCCTCGCAACCCTTGAAAAGTGGATACGCCTCGGGGTCGACGGTTTCCGCTGCGACGTCGCGAGCATGGTCCCTGTGGACTTTTGGGTCGAGGCCCGCCGCCGTTGCGCAGCCGTCCGGAAAGACGACGCGAGTCGCGGCGAGGGCTTGAAGTCGGCCGCGGCCTCCTCCCTCCCACCGCTCTGGCTGGCCGAAAGCGTCCACAAGGAATTCGTCGACGAACTCCGCGCGCGCGGCATCTACGCCGCCTGCGACGCCGAGCTCCACGAGGCCTTCGACCTTAGCTACGACTACGACGGCCGCGAGGAGCTCGAGCGTGCCTGGGCCGGCAAGGCTCCGCTGTCTGCCTACCTCAACCACCTCCGACTCCAGCGCTGCATGTATCCGGCCCACGCGATCAAGGCCCGCTTCCTCGAGAATCACGACCAGCTCCGGGCCGCCTCGCGATTCGAGGGCGCTAGCCTTCGCAATTGGACCCTTTTCGCCATGCTCCTCGAAGGCTGTTTTTTCGCCTACGCGGGCCAGGAGCTCGCCATCGACGAGAGGCCCGGTCTCTTCGACAGGAATCCCGTTCCTTGGTCGAAGGGCGACAAGACCTTTTATCCCTGGTTTTCAAAGGCCCACGAGGTCACGAAGGCGATCCGGGCGCGGGAGGATCGCTTCGCGGCCCGTGAAATCGCCGAAGGTCTCGTCCTGATCGAAAGATCGGGAGGGCCGAGGCCCGTGACGGCACTGCTCAACCTGGGCGGCCTTTCCGGCAACGCGACCCTGTCGCGCCGCATTTCCGGCATCGACCTCATCTCCGGCGCCGCGGTCGAGCTCGAGGGACGCATCGCCATTCCAAGGGAAGGGCTGCTGGTGCAAGGGGAGACTGACTAGACTGGGCCGCGCGTTCATAGGGCTATTGCGCCGGCGGAGAGCTTGTCGTAGGCTCATCCAATGAAACACAGAAACGGCCTGGCGAACGTGATCCTTTTCGTGGACGACGAGCAGAACATTCTCAATTCGCTCAAGCGCGAATTGCACGACTGGGCTCGGGCGCAGGATCTGGAGCTCGCGTCCGCGCTCTCCGCCAGGGAAGGCCTGGCCCTCGTCGAGGCTGATCCGGAAAAAATCGTCGTAATCGTCTCCGATCTCAGGATGCCGGAGATGAAGGGCTCGGACTTCCTCCTCGAGGTGAAGCGGCGTTGGAATGACATCGTCACGATACTCCTGACCGGGTTCTCGGAATCCAGCGAGGTCATGAAGGCGGTCCAGGCGGGAATTTCCAGCTACATCCTCAAGCCTTGGGAGCCGGAATATCTTCGCGCGGAGCTCGAGAAGGCGATCGCGACGAGGCGACTCCGCATGGAGAACGCCGCCTACGCCAAGACCCTGGAGGAGGAGTTGCGCTGGGCGGGAGAGATGCAAAGGGCCATCCTGAAACCCGCCCCGCTCAAGACCGAAGGCATCGAGTTTCGGACGAGCTATCGCCCCGTCAAGGGACTGTATTGCGGCGGGGACTATTACGACGTGATTTCGATCGGCGGAGAGCGCTTCCTCGTCCTCCTGGGCGATGTGGCGGGCCATGGCGTCAAGGCCGCCTTCGTGACCGGAATTCTCAAGGCGATCATCTATCCGGAATTCGTACGGAACCAGATAGGCAAGAAATTCTCCCCCGCGGGCTTCCTCGGCTGGCTCAATGACAGGATGAATTTCGAGCTCAGGCAGGCTTCCGATCTCCTCGTCACCTTCTTTGCGGGAGTGATAGATCGCGCGACCATGACCTTCACGTACTCGAACGCCGGGCAGGAGCATCCCGTCATCGTCTCGAATGGAGTTCCGAGGGAACTTCCCGTTTCGGGTTCGGCCCTCGGTTTCGCGCAATCGAGCATGTATTCCGAGCGGAGCGAGTTGCTGCACGGCGGAGACCTCATCGTGATCACTACCGACGGTCTCGTCGAGGCCGGCGCCAAAGACGGCAATGATCCGGTGGTATCGCTGCGCCATCTCCTCGCGGACGTGCCCTATGGGGCGGACTTGCACAAGCGAATGCTCGAGCGCGCCTTGGAAATGTCGGGCGCCGAGGACTTCGAAGACGACGTGACGATCGTCACGGCCAAGATCGAATGACGCTTTCCGGGGGCGACGAGCTTCTCTCCGCGAGGCTCTCCGGTTTCGAGATCGCCCATCCCGGAACGAGCTTGTCGGCCTTCGAGAGCGTCGATCCGCCGGCCTTGGTGATTCGCGTCTCGGGCGTTCTCGATACGACGAATTCCCCGGACTTTCAATCCGTCGTGACGGAATGTCTCGGAGTAGCGAAACATCGGGGCTGTCTCATCATCGATCTGGAGCAGGTGTCGTACGCTTCCTCCGCGGGGATAGGCGCCTTGACTGCCCTCCTCGTCGAGACTCGGCGCCATGATATTCCCTACTATCTCTATCGGATTCCGCGCAACGTCGGCGCAGTCCTCGACGTCCTCGGCTTCAGCTCCTTTTTTGACCAGCTCGATCGCTACGAGGGCGGGAAGTGATTTCGTCCAGATCCGGCGCTGGCGCGGAGAGGCTGGGGTACCCTGGATTGTCGACCACTGGACGAGTGGTGTTAGTCTTGAGCGCGCTCGTATCCCTGTCGATCGTGGGCCGTGCCGCCATCGATATCTACGGGTTCTCCCCCCTCGGCTACAAGGGACGCGGGCATCTCGCCTTCGCGGAGATGTCCGCGTCGTTTGAGATCTCCATCGCCGACAAGAGAAGGTCGATGGCCCAGTGGCTCAACCGCAGCGAAGCGGACCTTCGTTCGCTCGCCTCCCAATTGCGGGGAAGCGCGGCTATGCCGATAGCGGCCGATGCCGGCGACTCGTGGAAATCGACGGCCTCGGGTCTTTTCGCCGCCGGGCTCGCGAAGAACACCGCCTATCGGGAATTCTTCATCGCGGATTCGAGGACGGGGAGGCTGCTGCTTTCTTCCTCCTCGCCGCCATTCGCCGCTTCGATGGAATTGCATCGTTTCGACGAAGAAGGCGGGCCTTTCGTCTTTGCCGACGCCATCGTCTTCCTCGCGCCCCTCATCTCCGACGGGTCGCGGTCCGGCCCCGAGTGGCTCGGCCTCGTCGTCGATCCCGAGGCATTTTTTCGACAGATCGTGCCGGTCGGAGAGGCCGACGCGGAGGGGCTCGATTGGACCCTCGTTGACGCCCAAGGAAAGGTTTTCGCCTCGAACCTGCCACTCCTCTTCCCTATCGGAAGCAAGCTATCGCCCGAGTCCGGCGCGAAGCCGATTTTCCAAGCGGGCGCGGCGATGGCTTTCGACTTTCGCGGCGCGAAGCTGCTGGGCATGTTTTCGGAGCCCCTTCCCCTGGTTGATGGAGGGATACGGCTTTTCGTCTTCGCCGATCGCAAGACCCTCGACGCTCCGCTCGGCACCGAGGTCTTCGCCTCGCTTCTCCTGAACGTCCTATTTGGACTGGCGAGCATCGCCTTCACGTGGCTGGTCCTGAGGCGCGTGTTCCTTCCCTATCACAGGCTTGCCGAGGCGGTTCGGGCCTTCGCCGAGGGCAATAAACCGAGGCTACCCAGTCCTGCGAAAGGAGAGATCGGATATCTCGTCGCGGCCTTCGGCGAACTCATGGCGAAGGTCTCGATCCAGCGAAGCACCCTCGAAATGGAGGTCAAGTCGAGGACCGGCGACCTCTCCATAATGAATGCCGCCACTCGGGCCCTTGCTCTCTCCTCAGGCGATGACGAGGCCTACCTGTCCTTGCTCGACGCCCTCCTCGAAGGGCTCGGCGTCGAGTCGGGGCTCATGGTTTTTTTCAACGGGCGGAACGAAGCGCGCGCCGTTTTCGCCGAGGGCCGGGAGGCAATGGCTATCGACGGCTCGATGTTGAGCGAAGTCGAAAAGGCCTCGAAATCATCGGGGTCGAACGTCGAGCTTCTCGGCGAAGCCTACGAAGGATGCGTAGGCGCGAGGCTCGCCATCGGAACGGATGCCGCCGGATACATTCTCATCGGGCGCCGCGTCGGGAATTTCCAGGCTCGAGAGGTCGAGGCCGTGAATCGCGTCCTAAAGGACCTCTCGCCCCTCGTCTACGAGAGAAGGGAGCGATCGAGAAGGGAGGAGACGAAGGCCGCCGCCGAGCTCGAGCTGCGGAGGAGCGAAGTGCGTCTGCGCACCTTCTTCGAGGAATCGCGCGACATGATCTATACCGCCAACGGCGATGACATCATCGCCTGGATCAACGACGCCGGCATCGAGCTGCTGGGGCTCTCGGACCGATTCGAGGCGGTAGGGCGAAAATTCTCGGAGTTCGCGCTCTCGCCCGAAGACAGGGAAATTTTCCTCGGCGATCTCAGGACGCGGGGTTACGCCCGCGATTACGAGATCGTGCTCAGGAAAGCCGACGGAAGCCCGATGTTCTGCATCGAAACCGCCCACTCCTTAAGGACACATGACGGTTCGCTCACGGAAATACAAGGTATTGTCAAGGATATTTCGGAACGCATCAACAAGGAAAAGGAACTCTGGCGAACCAATCTCGAGTTGAACAGCGCCAACGCCCGTCTCAGGGAAACCCAGATGCTGGTAGTCCAGAGGGAAAAACTCGCCTCCATCGGACAGCTGTCGGCGGGAATAGCCCACGAGATCAACAACCCCCTCGGCTTTCTCAAGAGCAATCACGAGGTGCTCCAAGGCTTTCTCGGCAGGCTCCGGACGGCCTGGGACGAAGCCTCGGCTCTCGATCCCTCGTCCCACGCAGGGATAGCCGAGCGCCTCGATCTCGACTACGTGTTCGCACAGGTCGCGGAAATAGTCCGCGAATCGGACGATGGCTTCAGGCGCATCGTGGAGATCGTGAAGACCCTGCGCAATTTCGCGCGCGAGGATTCGGAGATCAAGTATTCAAAATACGACATCGAGGAGGGGATCAGGAGCACCCTCATCGTCGCCAGGAACGCGATAAAGTACGTGGCGGGGGTGGAACTGGCGCTTGCCGGGGTCCCCCTCGTGGAGGCGGCGGGCGGCGAGATCAATCAGGTCCTGCTGAATATCGTGATGAACGCCGCGCAGGCCATCGAAGGACAAAAGCGCCAAACCGAGGGACGCATCCTCATCGCGACTTCGAGCGACGGCGACCATGTCGTCGTTTCCGTCGATGACGATGGACCGGGAATTCCCGAGGCATCGAGGCTCCGCGTCTTCGATCCCTTCTTCACGACCAAGGAGCCGGGGAAAGGCACGGGATTGGGCCTTTCCATTTCCTACGACATCGTCGTCAAGAAACACGGAGGTCGCCTGACCGTCGACGACTCGCCCTTGGGCGGCGCGCGCTTCCTGATCGAACTCCCCATCGAGCATCCTCATTTCAATGAAGCCCTGGACCCTTCCCGCGATTCGAGTCTCGCCGAAATTTGAAGCGTCGCTTCTCGACTTGACCGCGCGACTCATGCTCATTATAATAAGCATATGACAATAACCTTGAGGGCGGCAAACGCAACAACACCCAATACGCCGGAAGGAGAGCGGAATGCCTCGACCTGTAAATGAACGCAGGCTCGGCATTCCCATCTCCTCCAGAACCATCGCTCCGATCGGGAGCCTCGAAGGCGAGCTCGAGGGAGTCTTCCTCGGTCTCGACGAGGCAGAAGCCCTCAGACTTGCGGATCTCGAGGGCCTCTACCAGGAGGCAGCTGCCCGATCCATGGGCGTATCGAGGCAAACCTTCGGGCGAATCGTCGAATCGGCGCGCCGCAAGGTCGCCGACGCCGTCCTGAACGGCAAGGCCCTCCGCATCGAGGGGGGCGAAGTTTCCTTACGACAAGAAGGAGAGTCGATCATGAAAATCGCGGTACCATCGAGAAACGGCCAGGTGGACGAACACTTCGGGCATTGCAAGGAATTCCTCGTCTTCCGCTACGAAGGCGGCCGGCTCGTCGCCGAGCCGACGGTCGCCTCGGGCGACAGCTGCGGCTGCAAGTCCGGCATCGCATCCGAACTCGCCCGCGCGGGCGTTACCCACCTCGTCGCCGGCAACATGGGCGAGGGAGCCCTGCGCGTCCTCGGCGCCAACGGCATAGTCGTCACCCGCGGCGCGGTGGGCGACGCCGCGGCGGCGGCCCTCGCCTTCGCGCAGGGCGGCATCGTGGACTCCGGCGTCGGCTGCGCGAGCCACGAGCATCACGGACAGGGTCATGAAGAAGGGCATAGTTGCGAACATGGGCATCACGGAGCCCAGGGCGGTCATGGTCCCCAGGGCGGCCCGAGTTTCGTCCGGTTATAGGCTCACTGGGCGGCGGGCGGAAGATCCGCCACGCCGTCCAGGAATTTCCGATAGTCCTCGAACATCCTTCCGTTGAGGAGGATGGTGGCATGGCTCTCGTCGTAGCCCAGCGCCTCGATGCCGCGTTCCTTCGCGAAGGCGAGGGTGAGGGCCTCGGGCGTCAGCCGATCGAAGCGGGCGTACTGGATGAGGAATTTCGTCGATCCCGGATTCCAGGGCCGGTACATCGGGGAGATGGCTCGATAGGCCCTTTCCACGAGGGCGTCCGGATAGCCGGCCTCCCTGAGCCGCGACCGAATGCTCCCCATCGCGGCGGCGCCCATGATCGAATTCCAGTCGAGGACGGGGATCATGAGGGCGATATGCTCGAAGCGTTCCCTTTCCGCGAGGATGAGGAGGAAGGCGGCTCCCATCGACCCGCCCCAGGCCGAAAAGGATGAAGCCCCTTGCGCCCGGACATAGTTCATGCCCGTCGCGAGCTCGCCGAGAACCGTCCGCACCGTCTCGAGATTGACGCCCGGGTCGGCCGAAAGGAGCCCGTCGCCGCTTTTCTCGCCGGGCCCGATGCGCTCGAGATGCCCGGGAGGCGTATAGAATAAAATAGCATAATTATGATCGAGTTCGGTCGCGAAGAACCTGCGGATGAAGAGAAAGGCGAAATCCGAGACCCCGTAGCCGGGCACCCAGAGTATTACCTTCTTCCCCCGGAGATCGCCCCGATAATAGAGATAGAAGACAGCCTCGTCCGGACTTCCCTCGCGCACGGGCGATACCGAGGGAAAGCTCAATCTTTCCTGGTGGAGATCATGCCAAACGTCCTTGAGCCTCCAGCGGTCGAGGCGCCCGACCCTCACTTCGACCCGGGGCGGCTTCTCGACGAGGGCGAAGGGGTCGAAGGAGGCGAGTTCCTCCTCGAGGGCCGCGGCTCCCCGGAAACGGCCATCCTGATAGAGGGTGACGGCGCCTTGCATGGCCTTCGCGCTGTCTTTGAGGCCTCCGCTATCGAGCCCCCCCTTGAGGCTCGCGCAGCCGGACATGACCGCGGCGGCGACGAGGGCGACAAGGGCGCCGTTAAAGAGCGAGATCCGCGGCTTGTCCATGTTTTCGACTCCAGTTGCCTTTTGCTTGCATGCTCATGGCGATCATAGCGAAAGTTGCATGTTTCCCGCTATCACCTTTGCGTATCGAGCCGCCGGGCTCCAGCCTTGGGCTCTGTTCTCGCGGCCTCGGATCGACCTTAGATATTTCCGGTCATCGCGAGAAGGATCGTGTCCCTCCGCAGCATGCCCTTGAATTTCCCGTCGGCGTCGACAACGGGTATTCGCTTGAAGCCGCGCTCCGTCATGAGGCGAAGGGCCGCCTTGGTCGGCGCGTCCTCGGAGATCGTGTCAACTTTCCTCAGCATTATGTCGGTCACTGCCCGCTTCGGGTCGCCTTGGGGGAGGAGGCGTCCGAGTCCCCGATGCCGCGATTCCTCGATGTCGATGGCCTCGAGGAGGAGCCTGTCGGTGACGAGTCCGATGAGCCTTCCCTCGGCGTCGACCACGGCGGCGCGCTGCGAGCTGTCCCGCGAAAGAGCGTCGATGGCCGCCTGGATCGAAGTGTCGGCGGCGAGGGCCAGGGCGTCGCGTTCCTCGAGGTCGCGCACGAGGCTCGATGCGGCGCTCCCGACTCGTTCTCCGCCAACCGGCTTCGCCTCCTCGTGGCTCTTCGTGAGGGTCTTGAGGACGTCGATCCGCGAGAGCATGCCGACGAGTCTGCCCTTGGCGTCCACTACAGGTAGGCGCTTCATCCTGGCTCTGGCCATGAAGTGGATGGCGGAGGAGGCTTTTTGATCGTCTCGCACCGTTTTCGGATTGATTGTCATCACCTCGGCGATGCCGCGGCTTTCCAGGGAAGCGAGCCATCCCTCGCGGACGGGGTCGCGAAGGGTGTCGAGGAGGCCGAGGCGGACCGGCATGGACGCCTTGGCCGCGAGATCCCCCTGCGTGAGGATGCCGATGGGGGCGCCGTGGTCGTCGACGACGGGCAGGGATTTGAGCTTGCGGTCGAGGAGGAGCTCGACCGCCACGCGAAGGGAAAAATCGCGGTGGGCGCTGATCGGTTCCCTCGTCATGATGTCGCGCACGAGGAGATGGGAGGGCAGGGGACCCTCGGGAGTCCGGTACGAGGTGACGCTGGCGCCCGACATGGTGACGAAGCCGTCGGTCACCATCGTCTCGAGCCTCGCGACGACGGCCTCGGATTCCGAAGCGGGCAGTACTATGTCGATGACGATGGGGAGATCGTAGGAGCCTTCGACGATGGAGGCGCTCATCATCTCGCCGGTCTCGTAGAGGCCTTCGACGCCTCGCAGCACGACGCAGCGGGCCAGGGTCTTGAGCGAATGCACATAGGCGACGACGGCGTGGGAGAGGGGCTTGCCTTCGTAGCGGGCCTTCTCCCTCGTGTAGACGCGAATGATCTTGAAGTCGGTCATCTAGTCCTCCTATTGCCGCCCGAGCCGCCTAAGCGAGGCCTTCGCATCATACGCGAGAGGCCGCATAGAGCCCCGCGATGGTGAGCGCGAAGCCCGCTATGACGTTGATGCCCAAATTCAAGGCCCCCTTGCCCACGGTTCCCGCCATGAACATGCGCACCGATTCGAGGGAGAAGGAGGAGAAGGTTGTGAAGCCCCCGAGGAAGCCCGTGACGAGGAGGAGGCGCATCGCGCGGGGGAGGACGGACCTGTCGAGGAGGCCGACGACAAAGCCGATGATGAGGCAGCCGAGGAGGTTGACGATCATCGTGCCCCAGGCGAAGGAATCGCCGAAAAAGCGACCGGCCGAAAGCGAAACGAGGTAGCGCGAAAGCGAACCGACGCCGCCGCCGGCCAGTACGAGTGCGATGTCTAGCATGGTCTCCCTATCGAAGAATCATTTTTGCACGGGGAAGAGTCGCCGGACAAGTCGGGGTCGGCGCTCTCGACGAGCATAGTTGCGCAGTGCTTGGCGGCATCTTCGGGCACGGCAATACTCATATGCTTGCGCATAATACTAGCGTGTTACATTCAGGATCCAGGGTCAAGAAAGTGCCGGCGGAGGACGCTCCGGTGTAAGCCCATTTACGGCGGGATATCCTCCGCCGATTCGAGCCGCGTCACGAGCCGTCGCGTGAAGCGGGCGGCGGGGCCGCGTGCCGTCGTACAAGGCCATGCTCATTCGGCGGAAGAAGCTGGGCTTGTCGAGAGAATAGGATGCGGCTGGCATCGCTGCCATTCCGGCATTCAGCCCCCGCCGACCGGCGGAAAAAGCGAGAGGCTGTCGCCCTCGGCGAGGGACTCGCCCGGCTCGGCGTGGCGGGCGTTCTTGAAGATTACGGTAGCCTCGCCCGGACGGAGTCCCGCGGCCGCGATGGCGTCGGCTATCGTGCCACCTTCGCGGACTTCAAGGCTCGTCACGTCGAAGCGCCCTTCTCGGAGCGAGGCGAAGAGCTTGACGGTCACCTTCATGAGGGAGCCTCGCAGATACGAAGGAGAAACTCGGCGTCATTTTTCGCAGCTATCGTCCCGGCCGGCGCCATCGTAGCCGCCGCGTCTTCGATGCCGAGCCATTGCAGGGCCTCGATGGCCTTCTCGCCCCCGAGGTGAATGCCCCTCGCGAGGACCTCGGGGCCGCGATCGACCATCACCGAGTTGAAGAGCTTGACGCCCACCCGGATCTCGGGGAGGCGTCCCTCGTCGGCCCCGCCCGTCCTCTCGCGATAGCTGATGCTCTCGCGGAGGGCGGCGTAGGGGCTGTGGCGACGCATCACGGCTCCGACGAGACCGGGCATGGCGGCCGAGAGGGCTATGCGCGAGCCCTCCGCGAGGCGCGCCGCGTCGATGTCGTCCACGGGGCTGTCGTCGATGAAGACAGTGCTGACGGCCCCTTCGATGTAGGCGTCGGGAAAGCCCAGAGTCTCACGCATGAAGGCGCGGGCGCTGATGCCCGCCCGTGCCCGCATGGAGAAGCCCGCCTGAAGAAGGCCGAGGGCCGCCCCCCAGCGGAGGTCGGCCCTCGGCAATTCGATCTGTATCGTCCGCATTGTACCTTTCTAGCGCATCGGTCCCTTTTGGGCTACCAGTTGAAGACCTTGTCGAGATCCTCGTCCTTGACCTGGAAGGTGACATTATGGGGCGCGATGGCCTCGCGGCGGAAGTACATCGGCAGGCGGTCGTCTTCCTTGGTGAAGCCCGCGGCCTTGTTGAAGTCCCTTTCGTTCTTGAGGATGGATTTGCCCAGGGCGGTGACGTCGTCGCCCGTGAGGGCGAGGCCGTAGAAGGCGTTGATGAGGTCGATGAAGGCCTGGAAGGTCTCGGGCTGGTCGAGGACGGCGAATGCGATGAAGAGGCACATGCCCGTCGAGTCGATCGCGGCAGTCGCGATCTGGAGGTTGCGCGATAGTTCGATCTGGCCCTCGGGCTTGAGGGGGTCGACGAAGCCGCCGACCTTGAGGACGTTGGCCGTGACCGCGTAGCCGGCGGTGTGGTCGGCGCCCATCGGCGTGGTGGCGTAGGTGACGCCCATGCCCATGACGGCGCGGGGATCGTAGGCCGGCATGGCCTGGTTCTTGACGACGGGAGCCCGCTCTATTCCGAAGGCCTTGGCCGTGGCGCCGGTGCCGGAGCCGATGATGCGGCCCATGGGCGTGCCCTTGCCGACCTCCTCGATGAGGCGGATGGCTCCTTCGGCGTCGCCGAACTTGAGATAGCCCGCTTCCATCGCGACACCGATGGCCGCTCCCATTTCGATGGTGTCGAGGCCGATGTCGTCCTCGAGGCGGTCGAGGCGGGCGATGGCGTCGATGTCGTCGATGCCGCAGTTGGCGCCGTGGGCCCAGACTGTCTCGTACTCGGGCTGCTTGGTGAGGTAGTTGCCCTGGGCGTCGTTGTAGATGCCCGAGCACTGGATGACGCAGCCGCGGTGGCAGCCGTGGGTGGCCAGGCCACCGCGCTTGGTCTCGAGGGCGGCCATCGTCTCGCCCGACACCTTGGAGACGCCCGCGAACTGGCCCGTCCGGAAGTTGTTGGTGGGGAGGCCGCCGGCCTCGTTGATGATGTTCGAGAGCACGTTGGTGCCGAAGCTCGGGAGGCCTCCGCCGGTGACGGGGTGCTTTTTGAGACCCTCGACCCAGATCTTGTTGGCGGCCTTGAATTTCTCGGGATCTTTCGGGGTGCGCATCGGGCAGCCCTCGTCGTCGAGGACGATGGCCTTGACGCCCTTGGCGCCCATCACCGCGCCGACGCCGCCGCGGCCCGCGTGGCGGGTGGGGTGCATTTCCATGTCGGTGCAGGCGATAGAGGCCGAGGGCAGCTTCATCTCGCCGGCCTGTCCGATGGAGATGCAGGCGACCTTGTCGCCGTAGCGCTTCTTGAGGATGTCGATAAGGGCATAATTGCCAAGACCCTTGAGGCTCTGGTCGTCCTCGATCTTGATGCCGTTCTTGTCGATGTGGACGAGGTAGCAGGGCTTGCCGGCGGGGGCGCCCTCGAGGACGATGGCCGCGTAGCCGAGGCGGGCCATGACCTGGGCGGCCTGGCCTCCGGCGTTGGATTCCTTGATGCCGCCCGTGAGGGGGCTCTTGCAGCCGATGGAGAGGCGACCCGAATTGCCGGCCGCCGTGCCGGAGAGGATTCCGGGGGCAATGACGAGCTTGTTTTCCGGCCCGAGGGGGTGGCAGAGGGCCGGAACTTCCTTGTATATGAGGGCCGATGTAAGGGCTCGGCCGCCGATTCCCGCGTAGGAACCGACGCCTTCCTTCGTGACCTTGGGTCCCTTGGCCGCGCTGACATCGATGCGGATGATACTATCCATGATTCCTCCACCTTAGGTAGCGATACCCTTAATAAGCAGGATTCGTACCATCTTGTGATGGAATGATGGAAATGCGGGGAAATCGTCGTGCCGCGAAAAACCGGAGGCATGCGCGATTGATTCGAATTGAATAGGCGACTCAGGGCAGGGCCCTAGCCCCTGCGAAGAGTCAAGCCTAGCAGGCTGTTCCGATTCAGGACACCTTGACCTGCGCTGCCTGTTCCATGACGGAGCGTTGTTCTGTTTCGGAACAGACTATCCCGAAGCGTTCCATTTTCCGGTAGAGGGTGTTCCGCCCTATACCGAGGCGGCGGGCGGCCAGCGAAATGTTGTTGCCCGCGTCGCGGAGGGCAGCCCTGACGGTTTCCTCTTCGGCGGCGAGGAGGGTGGGGGCCCTCGCCGGCCGTGCCGCCGCATCGGCGCCGTCTGTCCCGGCGCCACGGCCGGCGCTCGGGGCGATGTCCCGGCCTGCGGCCCTGCCTTCGCTTTGCTCTTTCCCCTCGGTATCGCCCTCACCCTCGCCCTGGGGCTCGGCGGGAGTTCCGAGGGAGGGCAGCACCTCGCTGTTGATGATGAGTTCCAGCATGTTCTCGAGCTCGCGGATGTTGCCGGGCCAATCCTGGGCCACGAGGCGGGCGAGGTAGTCGTCGCCTATCGTCACCGGCTTTTTATTGAGCTTGCGCGAGAGTTTCTTCATGTAAAAATCGACGAGGAGGGGAATGTCGTCCCTCCTTTCCCGCAGGGCCGGAAGATGGATGGGGAGGACATTGAGACGGTAAAAGAGATCCATCCTGAACAGCCCCCTCGACACCTCCTCCTTGAGGTCCTTGTTCGAGGCGGCGATGATGCGCACATCGACCGGGATTTCGCGCGAGTCGCCGACCCTCGTAATTGTGCCTTCCTCGATGACGCGGAGCAGCCGCACCTGGAGTTCCAGCGGCATTTCGCCGATTTCGTCGAGGAAGAGGGTGCCGCCGTCGGCGATCTCGAACTTGCCCGGCTGGCCGCCGCGCCGCGCCCCGGTGAAGGCCCCCTCCGCGTAGCCGAAAAGCTCCGATTCGATGAGGGTGGATGGAATGGCCCCGCAGTTGAGGACGACGAAGGCCTCGTCGCGTCTGGCGCTCGCGTTCTGGATGGCCTGGGCGAATATCTCCTTGCCCGTGCCCGACTCACCGGTGATCAGTATGGTCGACCGGCTGTCCGCCACTTTTTTAGCGAAGGCCACCGCCTCGGAGAGGGCGCGCGACTGGCCGATTATCTTGTCGAAGGTGTAGATCGCCTTCCGCCCCATGATCTCGTTCGCGTGCTTGCGGACCCGCTTCACGTCCTTGAAGACGAGGATGATGGCCTCGGGCCTGCCGTTGCGATCGAGGATGGGATAGGTCGCGAGGTTGAAATAGAGACGGTTCGAGCGCACGTCGACGCGCACGTCGTCGTTGGCGAAGGGCCTGCCCTCGACGCAGGCGAGACGCACCTCGTTCCAGCCCGGCAACAGGGCGTCCATGCCGAGGGCGAGGAGTTCCTCGCGCGAATAGCCGAACATCTCGGGGGCCTGGGAATTGGCCGTGAGTATCCGCCCCTCGAGGTCGGCGGAAAGGATGCCCGCGGCGATCGAATCGAGGAGGGTCTCGGTGAAGCGCCGCTGCTCGAGAAGGGCCTCGTTCCGGGCGTTGAGCGCCAGGGTCTTTTCGATCGCGGACACCGCGGCCACCACCATGCCGAGGGTGTGGAGATGGACCTCGTCCCTGCTCCCCGTGAGATCGAGGGATCCCACGATGCGGCCCTCGGCGTCGCGTATGGGTGCCCCCGAGCAGGTCCAGCGATGATAGGCCTTGATGAAATGCTCGTGGCCCGAGACCTGCACCGGATGCCCCTCGGCGAGGGCCGTACCCATCGCGTTGGTGCCGATGTTCGATTCGTCCATGAAGGCGCCGGGCACCATGCGGAGGGCGAAGGCCTCGGCGAGGATGTTTTCGTCGCCGAGCACCGAGAGGATGCAGCCCTCGTCATCGGTCAGTATTGCGAAGAATCCCGAACCGCGGAGAAAGCCGTAGAGGCCCGCCACGAAGGGCTCGGCCGCGACGATGAGGTCCTTGCGCCGCGCGAGCCTCTCGGCGAGTTCGGCCCCCTCGAGGATGCGGCGCGAGAAGACCCGCTCCGGCTCGATGCCGTAGTCGGCGCTGCGGCGGGAGCCGCGTTCGATGTAGCTCCTGTCGGCATTGCGGTCGGGGACCATGGGATTCCTCCTCGGGGCGTCCTGCTTGCCTCGATAATACGCCGGGGCGCAGGCGAAGGGAACCGGCCGTCCCTGAGGGGGCGGGCTAGCAACGAGCAAGACCACGGCGGGCCTCGGCGGCCTTCTCCCCTATGCTGTCGGTCCGGCCCTCAGTACCTTCGGCATTCAGTCAGGTGCGGACAGGAGGAACATCATGTCCGATCAAGCGATCCACGATTTCGAGCTCCGTCGCAACGACGGCAGCGCCTTCCCTCTTTCGGCCTTCAGGGGCAAGCCCCTCCTCATCGTCAACACGGCCAGCAAGTGCGGCTTCACTCCCCAGTACAAGGGGCTCGAAGCCCTCCACAGGGAGTACAAGGATAGAGGGCTCGTCGTCATCGGCCTGCCCTGCGACCAGTTCGCCCACCAGGAACCAGGCAGCGACGCGGAAATCGCGGCGTTCTGCGAGGTCAATTTCGGGGTCAGCTTCCCCCTCATGTCGAAGGTCGAGGTGAACGGCCCCGGCGCGCTGCCGCTTTTCGTCGAACTCCGGCGGCGTAGCCGAGGATTCCTCGGCGATTCCATCAAATGGAATTTCACCAAATTCCTCGTGTCGGGCGACGGAACGAAGGTTAGCCGCTTCGCCCCCAACTTCACGCCCGAACGGATGCGCGGGGCCATCGAGGCGGAGCTGCAGTAGTCGGCACGAGATCCGCCTTGACCCCCCGCCTTTAAGCCGTAGAATGGCCCTTCGAAAGGAGGGGCGGGTGGATAGGGAAAACAAGCGGCTCCTCCTCCTCGTCGAGGACGAGGCTATCCTCGCGATGAGGGAGAAGCTCGATTTCGAAGGCTATGGCTACGGGGTCGTGCTTGCCTTCTCGGGAGAGGAGGCCATCAAAGCGATCGAGTGCGAGCCGGGCATCGTCGTAATCGACGCCTCGATCAAGATGGCGCTCAAGCTCTGCGCCGCGAACCGCGAACTCGCGGAGAGCGAGTCGCGGCTGGCGAGGGCCTGCTTCGACGCGACGAACCCTACGACCTCGTCGCCAAGATCCGCAGGAAATCGGACGGCGAAATCGTCGATGTCCGATCGATCGCCACCTACGACAAGGCCGCGCGCGTGGTCTATGGCGTGATCCAGGACGTCACGGAGCAGGTGCGGGCCACCGAGGCCGCGGCGAAGGAAGTCCTCGACGGGCTCGAGTCACGGGTTCGGAGCGTCGAGCTTCTCTGTGACGGGCTCTTCGGCGCCGAGACCGAGCGCCGCGTTCGGGCGAGGGACTATGTTCCCCGATTGACGGGAGGTGCCCTGGCCGACCGTCCTCATTTGGACTCAGCCTGCGTCGACGCGGAAATAGACGACTTCTCCCTGGAACCCGGAAGGATGCTCCTCCTCGGGCTCGCGCTCACCGAAATGCTCAATATTGCCATGGGCCGCGAGGTCCGCAATGTCCCCGCAGGCTCGATCCGCGTCGAAGTCACCTGCGCGGAGGGCCGGGTATCCCTCCTCGTCGAGTCAGAGATGGCGGCCAAGGCCGCCTTAAGCGAGAGCTCGGCCTTTCTCACGGCCCTCCTTCCCCGATTGAGCGCCTCGTTCCGCCGCGAGGCTGGTCTCCGCCGCCTCGTCTTCGCCTTCGCCATCTAGCGGCCCCTCATTCCCTCTCGACGAGGGGCCTCAGCAAGTACTCGAGCCCATTCTCCTTTATCGTGTAGAGGGCGGCCAGGAGTTTTCCTATCTCCCCCTCCGGCCAGCCCTTGCGCGCGAACCAGACGACATAGGCCTCGGGGAGGTTCATGAGAAGGGTTCCGGAATATTTGCCGAAGGGCATGCGGGTGTTCGCGAGCCGGAGAAGGAATTCGGCGTCGCCGAAGGGAAGGTCGTCCATGACCCGAGGAAGATGGCAGGTCGGGCCGGGATGTGCAAGCCGAGGCCGGGCTGCGGCATCCATCCCCGGCGCTTGCGCGCCTGAGCCGATGTCCGTATTGTGATGTAGTGGCCGCAGCAGCATCGCGAGGACGCAAATCCCCTTCTCCGGGGAATTTTCGCATGACAGGCGCCGCCAAGCGCGCGCTGTCGGCGCGCCTCTCGATCATCCTCGAGGCCACCGCCGATTTGAACACAATGCTGACGGATACGAAGGCGCTCTACGCCAGCCTCCTCGGTCGACTGTCCCGCGCCGTCCCCTTTAATTCGGGCTCAATCCAGGTCATGGAAAACCAGGAGGCGAGGATAGTCGCCTTCCTCGGCAATCTTGATCCAGACATCGTGATGGACCTTCGATTTCCGATGGACCCCTTGTACCCGAACTTCCGGGTGGTGACCGAACGCAGGCCGATCGGCATCGCGGACACCTGGGAGGAGTACCCTCATTTCCTGACGCGAAAGGAGGAATTCGGCTCGGGTGGAATACGGTCCTGGCTCGGAGTCCCGATGATTGTCTCGGGCGAGGTCATAGGCATGATCGCCCTCGACCGCAACGTCGTCGATCCCTTCCTCCCCGAGGATGTCAGGATCGTCCAGGGTTTCGCGAACCACGCCGCCGTGGCCATCCAGAATTCCATCACCTACCGGAGACTCGAGGAGGCCCTCACCGCGAAGGACCGACTCATGATGGAGCTCCACCATCGCGTGAAGAACAACCTTCAGATGATCGCGAGCTTCATCTCCATCCAATCGGGCCTCATCGAGAGCGAGGGACATCGGGCCTTGCTGGAGGAACTGGACCGGCGCATCGAGTCCATCGCGGCCGCCCACGAGCGCCTGAACGGACACGCCGATCCGGGGGCGGGCGTGGATCTGGCCCTGTATTTGCGCGACATCTGCGAGGATTTCAAGGCTGCCTTCATCGGGCTCGACGCGAAGGTGTCGCTGGAACTCGAGCTCGAGCATCTGTCCGCGGACATCGCCAAGGCCGTGCCCCTGGGATTGATACTGAATGAGTTGCTCACGAATGCGCACAAGTATGCCTTTCCCGGCGAGTCTAGCGGCAAGGTCGCGATCGGGTTGCGCCGGGAGGGCGGGGAAGGGGTTCTCACCGTGGAGGACTCCGGGATCGGCTTCGCCGCGAGCGAAGACCCTGGCCGCCGAGGCGGCGGCTTCGGCACCCAACTGGTGCATGGCTTGGCCGACCAGCTCGGAGGGGCGGCCGAGCTCGCCTCGAGTCCCGGCCGAACCATCTGGACCCTTCGTTTCAAGGCCGATTGAGTAGGCTCGCCGATCTCCTCTGCGGTTCCCGGGGGCTGGACAATACAAGGAGCCGCTGCCGAGGCCGGCAAATTATCGCGATAAGGCCTCCCTGCCGCGGAGATGCGAAATATCCGTCACAGGATGATGGAAACGGGTTTACTATCCGCCCTATTCAGTTAAGATGAGCGGTGACTGTGCTCGCTGGCGGTTTGGGCATCCGCGGCTATTCACGGAGGCCCCTTCGGGACACTTGCCCCATGCTGGCGGAAGATCGGGCGGTCATGAGCGCGATCAGCACCTGGCATGAGCGCTCTCGCGGCAGGGACGATCTCGTGCTCGTCACCACAGTCGCGGATATTCGCCGCGCCAAGGCGGAGGGCAAGCTCGGCATTCTCTTCCATTTTCAGGGGATGAAGCCGCTTCGAACGCGCCGGTCATCATATCCCATGGCAATGCCAAGGCCGTGCACGCCAACGACCGCAACCTTAACGACGATGTCGTTAAGGCCATTGCCAAGAAAGGCGGCGTGATCGGCCTGAATGGCTTTCCGAGCTTCGTCTCCAAGTCCCGCAGGCCTTCGCTGGACGATTACATGGATCACATCGACCATATCGCGCGAATGGTCGGCGTCGAGCATGTCGGCCTCGGTCTGGACTATTTCGAGTACCAGGCAGATTACTCCAGCCGGCTGAAAGCGACTATCGCCTACTATTACCTACTACTTACCGGCGCCTGGAACGCCTCCAACTACGCTTCGCCGCCCTGGTACTACCCGGAAGGCATTGAGACCCCCAAGAAGCTCGGCAATCTGACGGAGGGACTCTTGCGCAGGGGCTTCTCGCCGAAGGACATTGCCCTGATTTTCGGAGGCAATATCATGAGGGTGTACGAGGAAGTCTGGAAATGATCGCCTCGAACCAGGCGGGATCGGGACGCCGAGGCGGGAGCTGGCGGAACATCGCGATGATGCGAGCGGCGTGGACCTTCGCCTCGGCGGCGGGTAGGCGGTCGTCGCCGAAGTCGGCCTCGAGGCCGCGTCTCCGGGCCTCCTCGCGGAGGAGTATCCTGTCGTTGGCGATGCCCTTCCAAATGAGGCAGTCGCAGGGATTGTCGCGGTTCATGAGATCGCAATTGGTCTCGAAATAATTGAGGATGTGGCGCCTAGCCCGGCCGAGGAGGGCCTTGGCCGCGGCGAGGGAGAAGCCCGCCGCCTCCGCGGCCTCGCCGATCGAAAGGCCGAAGGTTTCGACGAGGGCGAAGACGACGCGTTGATTGAGGCCGAGGCGATGGACCATCGCGGCGAAACAGATGTCCCGGATCTCGCGGATGCCTTCGTTCACCTCTGCGAGTTCGGGGGGCAGGGGTCCCTCGTCCGGGATATCGAGGCCCCTTCCCTCCGCCTCGAGGCCCCCGAGTTCTTCCAGCGAGAGAGGCGCGAGACCTGAGAGGCGCCGTTCTTCCATGAGGAAAAGATTGATGCAGATCTTGCGGGCCCAGGAGAGGAGGCGCTCGGGCGTTGCGAGCTGATCGCGCTTTTCCCAGGCGGCGAGCAGGCTGTCTTGGGTGAGGTCCCGGGCCCGCTCGGCGTCGTTGCCGAGCCGGAAGGCGAGGGCGAAGATTTGTCCTGCGATCTTTTCGAGACCGGCGCCGAATTCGCGATCGGCCTTCGTCGGCTCTCCGTCCCCGGCGGCATTCGTCGCGATCTGCGCCGCCATCGATTCCCCGCTTTGCGAAGTCGCCGCCATGGACACCCCCCACGGGTAATATACCCAGGCTCGGGAAGGCGAAGAACGGCCGACCTGGCCCGAGGCCGGGGAATTTCGTATCTTTCGTCGATGCAAAGTCTCGATACCAGGAAGGTTCTTCCCTGGATCCTCTTCCTCATCTTTTTCTCAGTCCTCAATGAAACCGTCTTCAATGTCTCCACCCCGGCCATATCGTCGCAATTCCATCTTTCGCCGGCCGGGGTGAGTTGGATGATGACGAGTTTCATCATCTTCTTCGGCATCGGCACGGTGGTCTTCGGACGGCTCTCCGATCTTTTCGGCGTGGGTCGACTCCTTTCGATCGGCATCGTCATCTATGCGGCGGCCTCCCTCCTGGGCTTCCTGGGCCACGGCTCTTATCCCATCGTCCTCGCGGCGCGGGCCTTCCAGGGCATGGGCGGTTCCTCGCTCCCGGCCCTCGTCATGGTCATCGTCGCCCGCCACTTCGCGCCCGAGATCAGGGGCGGGATTTTCGGCTCCATCGGCTCCGTCGTCGCCTTCGCCGCGGGCTTCGGTCCGGTGATCGGGGGCTTCGTCGCCTCCCGCCTCGGTTGGGCCTGGCTCTTCCTCATTCCCCTCCTCACCCTGGCGGCCCTGCCCTTTATCGGGCGTCTCCTCCCCGCGGAGGAAAGAAGGGCGGGGCGGGTCGATATCCTCGGCGCCCTCCTGATGGCTCTCGGCCTCGGTAGTCTCATGGTCTTCCTCACCTACCTCGGCTGGCCTTGGTTCCTGGCGGCCGCCCTCTTTCTCCTCCTTTTCGCACTGCGGCTCCGATGGGCGAAGGAGCCCTTCATCGATCCGGGCCTCTTCGCCAATCGACCCTTCCGGAGGGGAGTCATAGCCGCCCTCTTCCTCTTCGCCTGTCTCATGTCCATGTTCTTCGCCCTGCCCCTGATGCTGAGCAGGGAAGCCGGCCTCGGACCGGCGAGCATCGGCCTCGTCCTCTTCCCGGGAGCCATCAGCGGGGTCTTCTTCGGCCCCTTCGCGGGGAGGCTCGCCGACAACTGCGGCAACCGATTCGTGCTCCGCATCGGTCTCGTCCTCTTCGTCACGGGCCTGGCCTGCCTGCCCTTCGTCATCGGCCTCGCGCCCTATGGACCGGCCATCATCCTCGTCGCGGTCAACGTCGGCGTGACCTTTTTCCAGACGGGCCTCATCAACGGCGTGTCGCAGACCCTGTCGCCGGAAAAGACGGGAGTCGGCATGGGCCTCTTCAATCTCGCGGGCTTCGTGGCCGGCGCCCTCGGGACCGCGGCCGTCGGCAAGATCCTCGACGCCAGACTCCTGGATTTCGGCGGCGTCCTCGTCGCCATCGCCCTCGTCTTCGCCCTGGCCGGCGGAGCCTACGCGGGCTCCCTCGGCAAACCCGCCGCGCGGGCCTGCTCGGAGCCGGGCATCGCCTAGACAGGGTTCGGCTCGTCGTCTACCCCGCGCCCGTCTTCCTTTTCGACCTAATTAAGCCATTTGTCGAAGACCGGATCGAAGGCGTGCGAGGCCAGGGCTTTTTGGATCGCGGCGTCGACGGAGGCGAGAGTCGATGCGTCTCCCTTGCGCGCCGCGAAGCCGACCGGCGAACCGGGATCGCCCACATCGATTAATCTGACCGCCACTCCGAGTCGCTTGGCGAGATAGAATCCCACGGCGTCCGGCATGATCGAAGCCACGACCTTCCCATCCTTGAGGGCCTTCATGGAATCTTCCTTCGATTCGTATTCCACGAGCCTGACCCCGTCCTTGATGCCCATCTTGTCGAGCCGGTTCTCGACGTAACTCCCTCTATCCCCGGACACGATCTTTCCCTCAAGGTCCACGAGTCCCTTGATGTTCGAAGTGCCAGCCGGCACGAAGACGACATTCTTTCGAAAATAGAGCGCAGGACTGAAATCGAACTGGGCCGCGCGCTCCGCGCTGATCTCCATTCCGCCGACGATATTCATGCCGACGCGGTTGCGCAGCCTTGCGACGACATCGTCCCAATTGTCCTGGATGATGGAAAATGACAGGCCGTATTTCGCCAGAACCTTCGCCAATTCGATGTCGAGGCCGGCCGGCTTGCCGCCCTCCCTGAACTGATACGGCGGATAGCCCGTGGCGAAGCCGAGGCTGTATCGCTGGGCCATGACCGCCGGGGGCGAGCATGCCACCAGCGCCAACATGAGCAAAACAGATCCTCTCATCGGCCCCTCCTCTCCCTCGTCAACGAACTGTCGCGCCCGATGGAAATGATAATTCGACATGTCGGGCGGATATGCAAGCCCGGACGGCGGGGCGAGGCGCGAAGGATGCCCATCTTAACGCTGCCTTAACGGCCTCCGCGTAAATCTTAATTCATCCTTTATTTAGCCTCGCTGCCGCCTTCGCTAGCATTGAGGGCGGAGGCAGTCATGTCAAACATCGTCTTCGGGACGGCCCTCGTCCTCTCCCTCGTCCTGCTCGCCTATCTGGGTTGGGCCATGTTCCGGCCGGAACGGTTTTAGCCCGCATATCTCACGACCGCAAATGAAAGTGAGGCCTTTGTATGAATAGTTGTTACATGGACCAAATTCGCAAAATCGGGCTGATCGCGTTGTCGCTTCCTCGCCTCGGTGCTCACGTGCAGAATAGCACGCTCCGCTCCTCGGCTTCGTCGCTCCTAACGCTTCGCTATACTTCGTTAGCGCTAAGCCCGATTTTGCCTGTGAGATATGCGGGCTGGTCCGCGCCATGAATTACCACGATATTGCGGAAATCGCGATCGTCATAGCGTCCATCCTCGTTATCTCACCCTTGCTCGCGGCCTACCTGGAAGCGGTCTTCGGGGGGAAGCGACATCCCTTGTCATTCCTCGAGCCTGCCGAGGCCGCCTTCTATCGCCTCGCCCGCCTCGACAGGGGCGAAATGGACTGGAAGACCTACGCTTTCTCCGTCCTTGCCCTCGGCCTCGTTTCCATTATCGTCCTCGCGGGTATCCTGATGGGCCAGGCATTCCTGCCCCTCAACCCGCGGCACTTCGCCGGCATGCGCTGGGACCTCGCCCTCAACACGGCCATCAGTTTCGTGACGAACACGAACTGGCAGTCCTATGCCGGCGAGTCGAGCCTGAGCTATTTCTCGCAGGCCGTAGGTCTCGCGGTGCAGAATTTTCTGTCCGCCGCGGTCGGGATCGCCATCGCCGTGGCCGTCGTCCGCGGCATCGTTTCGCGCGGCCAGGCGGGCCTCGGCGAAAAAGCGACGATCGGCAACTTCTGGGTCGACACGACGAAGAGCGTCCTGTACCTCCTCCTCCCTCTCTCGATCGTCGTGGCGCTTATCCTCGCGAGCCAGGGCGTCGTCCAGAGCCTCGGAAACTACGTGGGATTTCACGGACTCGCCGGCGCGGCTGGCGCCGCGGGTCCTACCGGAGATGGCGTCATCCCCCTCGGTCCCGCGGCGAGCCAGGTCGCCATCAAGCAGCTCGGCAGCAACGGAGGGGGCTTCTTCGGCCAGAATTCGGCCCATCCCTTCGAGAACCCGACTCCCTTCTCCAACATCGTCGAACTCATTTCGATCATCCTCATTCCCGCCGCCTTGCCCCTTCTCTTCGGCAGAATGGCCGGAAAACGACGTCAGGGGCGGCTACTCTTCGCTGTGATGTTCCTCCTCTTCGCCGTCGGCCTCGTCGCGGCCATCGGGACCGAACTCCGCTGGGGCAGCCTCGAGGGCAAGGAGCTCCGCTTCGGCATTTCGAATTCGACCCTCTGGGCGGTGACCACGACGGTGACCTCCAACGGCTCGGTGAACGCGATGCACGATTCCCTTTCGCCGCTAGCCGGCATGATCCCCTTGATCAACATAATGCTCGGCGAGGTCGTCTTCGGCGGAGTGGGCTCGGGTCTCTACGGCATGTTCGCCCTCGTCTTCATCGCGGTCTTCATAGCGGGCTTGATGGTGGGCAGGGGACCGGAGTACCTCGGCAAGAAGATCGAGGCGCGGGAGGTCCAGCTTTCGATGGTGGCCATCATCGCGCCCAACCTCGTCATCCTTCTTTTCGCGGCGATCGCGGCCTCCTTGCCCGTCGCCATCGCGAGTCTCGGCAATCCCGGGGCCCATGGCCTTTCCGAGATCCTCTACGCCTTCGCCTCGGCCGCCGGCAACAACGGCTCCGCCTTCGCCGGACTCACTACCAATACGTATTTCTTTAACCTCATGCAGGGCGCGGGTATGCTCATCGGCCGCTACGGCGTCATCGTCCCGATCCTCGGAGCGGCCGGGAGCCTCGCCGGCAAGAAGACCATCCCCGAAAGTGCAGGGACCTTCCGCACCGACAGCCTCGTTTTCGGCGTCCTCCTCTTCTTCGTCATCCTCATCGTGGCCGGTCTCACCCACTTCCCGGCCCTTTCCCTCGGACCCATCCTCGACCATCTCGGCATGGTCGCCGCGGTCAAGTAAAGGAACAGGCAATGAGCAAGCACGAACAGCGTTTCACCGCGGCCATGCTGGGCCGGGCTATCGTCTCGGCCTTCGCCAAGCTCGATCCGCGAATAGAGTTCCGCAATCCCGTGATGTTCCTCGTATGGGTCGGCACGGCCTTTTCGACGGTCGTGACGATCGCGGAGATCATCGGCCATCATGTGCCGGGGCCGGGCGGATTGCCGACCTCCTTCGCGATCCAGATCGACCTCTGGCTCTGGTTCACCCTACTCTTCGCCAACTTCGCCGAGAGCGTCGCCGAAGTCCAGGGCAAGGCCCGGGCCGACTCCCTCCGCAAGATGAGGGAGGGCGGGAAGGCCCGCCTCCGGAAGGGCGAAAGGCTGACGGAGGTGCCGGCCTCGGATCTCAAGGTGGGCGACGAGGTCCTCTGCGAGACGGGCGACCTCATCCCCGGCGACGGCGAGGTCATCGAGGGAATAGCGAGCGTCGACGAATCGGCCATCACCGGCGAGTCGGCGCCCGTCATCCGCGAATCGGGAGGCGACCGCTCGGGCGTCACCGGCGGCACCCGGGTCATCTCCGACCGCATCGTCGTCCGCATCACCGCCGGACCGGGCTCCACCTTCATAGATAAGATGATTCTCATGGTCGAAAACGCGACGAGGCAGAAGACTCCCGGCGAGATCGCCCTCACCATCCTCCTCGCCTCCCTGTCGATCATCTTTCTCCTCGCGGTGGCGACCCTCCGGCCCCTGGCCCTGATGGTGGCCGGTCCTGGCGCGGGGGCAGACCTCCTCGACGTCGTCACCCTCACGGCCCTCCTCGTCTGCCTCGTGCCGACCACCATCGGCGGCCTCCTCTCCGCCATCGGCATCTCCGGCGTCTCGCGCCTCATGCGGAAGAACGTGATGGCCCTGTCGGGCAAGGCCATCGAGGCCGCCGGCGACATCGACACCCTCCTCCTCGACAAGACGGGCACCATCACTCTCGGCAACAGGCGGGCCGCCGAGCTCGTCGCCGCCCGGGGTGTCCGCGAGGAGGAACTCGTGGAGGCTTCCCTCCTCGCCTCCCTCGCCGACGACACGCCGGAAGGAAAATCCATCGTCGCCTACGTCGGAACCGCGTATCGCCGCGACGCGAAGCGGACCCTTCCCGAGGGCGCCGTCTTCGTCCCCTTCACCGCGCGGACGAGGATGAGCGGCCTCGATTTCGCGGCAACCGGCGGCGCGGGCTCAGTCGGTGCGGGCTCCGCCGGCGAGGGCCCCGCCGCCGAGCTCGATTCGGCCCGCTCGGTGCGCAAGGGCGCGATGGAGGCCATCGCGGAGCAGGTCGCCGGTCTCGGCGGCTCGATGCCGGATGATGTCAGGGCAGCCTGCGACCGGATCGCTCGATCGGGGGGCACCCCCCTGGCCGTGTCGGTCGGCGGGAGGGTTCTGGGCGCCATCCATCTCAAGGACGTGATCAAGGAAGGCATACGCGAGCGCTTCGAGGGCCTCCATGCCCTCGGCATACGCACAATTATGATCACCGGCGACAACCGCCTCACCGCTGCCGCCATCGCCGCCGAGGCGGGAGTCTCCGACTTCATCGCCGAGGCGCGGCCCGAGGCCAAGCTCGAAGCCATAAGGAGAGAGCAGGCCGCCGGCCACCTCGTGGGCATGATCGGCGACGGTACCAACGACGCGCCCGCCCTCGCCCAGGCCGATGTCGGCGTCGCCATGGCCTCGGGCTCGCAGACGGCCCGCGAGGCGGGCAACATGGTCGATTTCGACAACGACCCCGCCAAGGTCATCGACGTCGTCGAGGTCGGCAAGCGCCTCCTCGTCACGAGGGGCTCCCTCACGACCTTTTCGATAGCCAACGATGTCGCCAAGTACTTCGCGATACTCCCCGCCGTCTTCGCGGGCATCCAAGCGGTCTCAGGCCATCCGGGACCACTTTCGGCCCTCAACATCATGGGCCTCGCCTCGCCTTCGAGCGCCATCCTCTCGGCGGTCATCTTCAACGCCCTCGTCATCGTCGCCCTGATACCCCTGGCCCTGAAGGGCTCGGCCTTTTCGCCGAGGGAGGGAGCCTCGCGTCTTCTTGCGCGGAACCTCCTCGTCTACGGCCTCGGCGGCCTCGTCGTGCCCTTCGTCGGCATCAAGCTCATCGACATGCTGCTATCGGCCATCGGAATGGCTTGAGGAGGATTAGAATGAAAAAGAACGCATTGCTCCAATCGCTATCCTTACTCCTCTGGATGAGCCTCCTCACCGGGGTCCTTTATCCCGCCCTCGTCACCCTCGGAGCCCAGCTGGCCTTCCGCGACAAAGCGAACGGAAGCCTCCTCCTCGTTGGCGGGCAGGTCCGCGGCTCGCGGCTCCTGGCCCAGGACTTCACCGCCTCAAAGGGATGGTTTGTCGCGCGGCCCTCGGCGACCGGGTGGGCGACCTTGCCGGGCGGTGCCTCGAACCTCGCGGCCACCAACCCGGCCTTCGCCAAGGAGGAGGCGGCGAACGCGGCTGCTTGGAGCCTCGCCGCCCCCGGCAAGAGCCTGCCTCCCGACATGGCGACATCCTCGGGTTCGGGCCTCGATCCCGACGTCAGCCTCGAGGCGGCCCTCGGCCAGCTCGACCGCGTCGCCTCGGAGCGGGGACTCGACGCCGCGGCGAAGACCTCCCTCGAGCGCCGCATCAGCGAGATGGCGGCCGCCTCGGAGACGCTCCTGGGAACCCCTCGCGTCAACGTGGTAGAATTGAACGCCGGCATTGCGGGGAATGTCCCGCCTGTCGCCGCCGCCCCTTCGCCAGAGGAGAGCCTTCCTCTAGCCCCCGCCGACAGGGCGGGAAAGTGAGATCGCGATGCAAGAATCCGATCGTCTAGATCCCGACGCCGCTCTCAGGCGCGCGGCCGCGGAAGAAGGGGCCCCGAGGGCCCGCTTCAGGATCTTCCTCGGCATGGCCGCCGGCGTGGGCAAGACCTACGCCATGCTCAAAGAGGCGCGCTCAGCGCGAGAGCGCGGGACCGACCTCGTCATAGCCTGGGTCGAAGCCCACGGCAGGCAGGAGACCGACGCCCTCCTCGAGGGACTCGAAAGGCTGCCCCCGAAGACCGAGTCCTACCGGGGCATCGAACTCCGCGAGATGGACCTCGACGCCATTCTCGCGCGGCGTCCGGCGGTCGCCCTCGTCGACGAACTCGCCCATTCGAACACGCCGGGGATGCGCCACGCCAAGCGCTACGAGGACGTCATCGAGCTTCTCGACGCCGGCATCGAAGTGTGGAGCACCGTCAACATCCAGCACCTCGAGAGCATGGCCGACTCGGTCGAGCTCCTCACCCTCGCGCCCGTGCGCGAGCGCGTGCCCGACGCCGTCTTCGACCGGGCCGACGAGGTGCAGCTCGTCGACCTGCCTCCGGACGAACTCCTCCGCCGCCTCGCCGAAGGCAAGGTCTACACCGGCGGCGCCTCGCGCGACGCGATCGCCAATTTCTTCTCGAAGACGAACATCTCGGCCCTCCGCGAAATCGCCCTGCGCCAGGCCTCCCTCTTCGCCAGCCACGAGACGACGAACAGCATCCGCCACCGTGCGGGCGGCGGAGGAGGGGAGGGTGGAAGCACCAACGGCGTCCTCGTCGCCGTCGGCGCGAGCCCCCACGGCGAGGAACTCCTCCGTTGGGCGCGGCGCCTCGCCTATAGCCTCAAGGCTCCCCTCGAATGCGTCCACGTCGACACGGGCGAACGCCCGAGCGAAGAAGACCGCGCGAGGCTGGCCTCGAATCTCAAGCTCGCGCGGGACCTTGGCGCGGCCGTCGTCACCCTGAGCGGAGCCGACATCCCGGCGGCGATCGCCGAATGCGCTCGCGAGCGCCAGGCCTTCGTCATCGTCGCCGGCAAGTCGGGCATCGCCGCGCGCCGGAGATACTTCCGATCGGCGACCCTATCCGAGCGCATCATCGCCGAATCGGGAACCATCCCCGTCTTCGCCGTGCAGGAGCGCCCCCTCCGCGAACCGCTCAGGAAGCGCGCCAGGCGCAGGCTCGAAAAGACACCCGCGATCCAGTACGCGGCCGGCCTCGGGGCCGTCGCCCTGGCCACCGGCCTCAATCTCCTCCTGGCCCCGCGCATCGGCTACTATTCGGCGGCGATCGTCTATCTCACGACGATCAGCGCCCTCTCCCTCGCCCTCAAGCGAAGCCCCGTATTTGTCGCGGCCCTCGCCTCCGCCCTCCTCTGGGACCTCCTCTTCATCCCCCCCCACTTCACCTTCGCCGTCACCCGCCCCGAGGACGCCCTCATGCTGGGCCTCTACTTCGTCGTCGCAATTACGACGGGTTTTCTCACGAGCAGGCTCGGAGCCAACGCCCGCCTCCTCGCCATCCGCGAGGCGCGGCTCAAGGTCATCGGCGGCCTCGCCTCCGAACTCGCCGGCTCTTCGGGCCTCGACCTCATCCTCTCGAAATCGGCCGCGGCGCTGCGGAAGGCCTTCGACGCCGAGGCACTCTTCATCCTCGAGGACGGGGCGGGAGCCCTGGAGAACGGCCTGCGACCGGCCGGGCTCGAGGTCGACGAAAAGGCGAGGAGCGCCGCCGAATGGGCCTTCGCGAAGGGGAGCCCCTCGGGTCGCTTTACGCGGACCCTGAGCGTCGTCGAGTGGCACTTCGTCCCCCTCGAGGCCCCGCAGGGCAGGGTGGGCGTCCTCGGTCTCAAGCCCAGGGAGGACCGCGCCTGGTCCGAGGACTTCGAGGACTGGCTGTCGACCATGTCGCGGAGCCTGTCGATGGCCATCGAGCGCGAACGACTGGCCGCGAAGTCAGCGACGGCTGACTTCGCGAGGGAATCGGAGCGCCTCGGCGCCCTCCTCCTCGACTCGGTCTCCCACGAACTCAGGACCCCCCTCGCCGTGATCGAAGGGGCCGCCTCGGCCCTCGTCTCGAGCGACCGCGACGCAGGGGCCGCCCTCGGCGAGACCGGAAGGCGGGAGCTCGTCACCGAGATCGCGAACAGCGCCGCCCGCCTCGACGGCGTGGTCGAGGACCTCCTCTCGATGGGCCGACTCGAATCGGGCAATCTCGTCCTGCGACTTGACGACTACGACCCCGCTGACCTCGCCTCGACGGCGGTCGACAAGATAGCGGAGGAACTCGGCGGCATGCGCGTCGAGATACGCGCCCCCGCCGAACCGCGATCCCTGCGCTGCGACGAGGGCCTCATCGTGCAGACCCTCGTCAACCTCCTCCGAAACTGCCGGCGCCACGCCGGGGCCGAGGCGTCGGTCACCGTCGAAATCGAACAGGGAGCCGGAGCCACTGGCTTTCGCGTTCGCGACGACGGGCCCGGCGTTCCTCCCTCCGAACTGCCCCGGCTCTTCGACAAATTCTACCGCTCGCGCCCCGCCAAGACGGGCGGCACCGGACTCGGCCTCTCAATCTGCAGGGGCATCGTCAAGGCCCATGGCGGCGAGATTGCCGCCCGCAATCTCCGGGGCCGTGGCTTCGAAGTCTCCTTCGATCTCCCCGACGAAGGACCCCAGGCTGCCCGTAGGCAGCCATCGAGGTCCCAGAGGTCATCGACGAACCCCGGGACCTCGGAGCAGATTCCGAGGCCCTCGCTGCTTGGAGGCCCGGTATGAGAAAGGCCCTCGTCATCGACGACGAAGAGCAGATCCGCAAACTCCTCCGGATCAGCCTCGAGCCCCGGGGCTTCGAGACCATCGAGGCGGCTTCGGGCTTCGAAGGACTCCAGGCCTTCGCCGGCCTCCGCCCCGACATCGTCCTCCTCGACCTAGGCCTGCCCGACCGCGACGGGTCGGCCGTCCTCGCCGAGATCCGCGACCGCTCCGAAACGCCCGTCATCGTCATCTCCGTCCGCGATCGCGAGGCCGACATCGTCGCCCTCCTCGACGGCGGCGCCGACGACTACGTGACCAAGCCCTTCGCCATCGGCGAACTCGTGGCGCGCATGAACGCGGCCCTCAGGAGGCGCGGAGGGAAGCCCGAGGAACCCTATTCCTCGGGAGGCCTCGTCGTGGACTTCGAGGAGCGCTGCGTGAACATCGACGGCGAGATCCTCAAGCTGACCCCCACCGAGTACGCCATCGTCGCCGTCCTCGCCCGGGCCGGCGGCCGCATCGTCACCAAGGCCGCCCTCCTCCGCGAAATATGGGGTCCCATCGGCGAGCTCGAGCAGGGCAGCCTCCGCGTCCACCTCTCCTCGATGCGGAAGAAGATGGAGCGCGACCCCTCGCGGCCCCGCTTCATCGTGACGGAGCCGGGGATCGGGTATCGGTTGAGGAATTAGGGTCGGGCACAGGGATCTACCCTATACTTTGCCCATGCCTGTCGGGACGAGGGCGACGACTACTTCCTCGAGATCGCAGTCAATGGCAACGCCGACAAACATGAAAGGCATTTATGGACATTGTGAACGGGCCCGATATCGAAGAACTGAAGAATAGGGACAAGCTTTTCTTGGCATTGGAAAAGCACTACGGGATCCCGCCAAACTGGCGAAGAAGGCCTGGTTTCGTATCGCTATGCCGAATCATACTAGAACAACAAGTCAGTCTGAACGCGGCAAGGGCTCATTACCTGAAATTAAAAGAGTACTTAGGCAATTTTACATTTCAGAACATACTTCGGCTGTCGGATGCCGAATTTCGTCAATGTCAGATTTCCAGGCAAAAGATGACCTACCTCAGGGCCCTGGCTCATGAAATTCAGAGAGGCTCAATTGACTTGAGCCGTCTCTCCGAGAGAAAGCCGGAAGAAGTGCGCGCGGAGCTGATAAGGCTCAAGGGAATCGGGAATTGGACCGTGGATATTTATCTGCTCTTTTGTTTGCGGAACAAAGACATTCTGCCATTGGGGGATATCGCAATTCGCAGGGCCATATCGGAATTGACGGGGGCGAAAACGGAAGAGGAAATAATTGACCTTTCCGGCAGCTGGAAGCCTTTTAGGAGTCTAGCGGCATATTTTCTTTGGCATTATTATCTGTCTTCAAGAAAGAAGGCGTTTCCCTTTAGCGATGGGGTATGAGATTCCCAGCCTCGTCCCGTCCATTCGCTGGAACTTGGCTTGGTTGCAGGCGGGGAAGCAAAACCGCCCCTTGTAGCCTCCCGCTCTCTTTTCCAATCCTCTCCCGCGTTTCTTTCGTCTGACCTGTGAGAAATGAGTGCGGGAATCCCGAGATCCATGGCTCGGAAAACAATTCGAGCCATCATCGATTCC